>Ga0098042_1000086_pt1 | contig 30749 bp, 26 predicted proteins | sample 9_EtaG_FD_75066 | JGI IMG/M metagenome (GOLD analysis project Ga0098042, IMG submission 75066) | Marine viral communities from the Subarctic Pacific Ocean - 9_ETSP_OMZ_AT15188 metaG | ecosystem: Environmental > Aquatic > Marine > Oceanic | place: Pacific Ocean | collected 2015-01-10
AACAAAGATCGTTTATAGGGCGATGCTCACCTTTGTCAGTACGAATCTTCTCATCCGTATCCGTAGCAACTATTACTTTATCTCCTAGAGATCTAGCAACCTTGAATAATTCTATGTGTCCTGGATGAAGAATATCGAATGTGCCATTGCACCAAACAATATCATTCTGCATTATTAAAGTTCAGTTGGTGGTTGCTGTGGACCTTGTATTCCTAAAGTATGTCCGTTTTCACCATGCTTAAATACTAAATTCTTATTTTCTTCATTAGAAATATAAACTAGTTGTTGTATTTCTGGGAAATAGATATACTCTATATCACTATGAACTATGGTTTCAAAAGCATCAATAGGATTTTCAACTAGAGGTTGTCCACCAAGATTAAATGATGTATTAAACAAAATAGGAACATCAGTTATCTTTTCAAATGCTTGAATTAACTTGTAATAATGTTCGTTTTGATCTTCAGTAACAGTTTGTATTCTACAAGTACCATCTACATGAATAACAGATGGTATCTTTTCTTCAATACCTTCTTTACACTTAACTGCATACATCATAGTTGGAGAATCTTCCTTTCCTGCAAGATCAAACCAATCATGAACCTTATCTGCAAGAATAGAACAAGCAAATGGTCTAAAGAATTCTCTCTTTTTAACTTTATTAATAAGATCCTTTCCATTCTTAATAGTAGGATCAAATAATATAGAACGATTACCAAGAGCTCTTGGACCACCTTCAGAACCACCTTGATATATGGTTACAATGTTACCTTCACGAATTAATTGTGCAACATCATCATATGATGTTTCTGCAATTTTACTCTTAAAGTAAACACCTTCAGTTTTAAGACAATCTAGATAACCTTCTGGATTATATCTTGGTCCATAATATATGGTTTTCTTTTCTGATCCTATTGGTTTAGTTATTGCTTCCCTCTCATTTAACATATGATATGCACCACCCATAGATGTACCACCATCATGAGAAATAGGTTCAACATATATGTTTAAGTCAGGAAATTCTTTCAAATACTTATAGTTAGATACGCAATTTAATCCATAACCACCAGAAATACAAATATTCTTTTCTCCAGTTTTTTCATGTGCTTTACGTATCAAATCGATCATTGCATCTTCAGTTTCTTTCTGAACAGCATAAGCCATATCTTTTTGAAGTTCGGTAAACTTAAGTCCATCTTTACCCTTAATACCAAATTCATCCACTTCAGCATGGTTCTGATAATCCTCAAAGAGATGTGGAAATCTAAAAATATTAACTGATGAATTATTAGGATAATTAGGAATAAACAGATCCCTGTTACCCCAACCATCTCTAATAATAGGAGGAACTGAATCATTAGGTTTTCCATAAGGAGAAAGACCCATTGTTTTTCCAGCTTCAATAGATTTAAATCCACAAAACTCAGTTACAGATTCATAACACTTAGTAATTCCTGGATATTCTGTAAGAAAATACTCACCTTTATCATTACTACCTTCAGGAGAAGCCATCTTCCTAAAACCTACAGGATGATCTGTAAAATAATGCTTATAAACAACCTCAAAATTTAAAGGATAAGAAGCTTTAAATATTGACTCACCCTCAAATACTGTTTTGGGGCAGACATTTTCATCGGTCTTTAAAAAACTTCCAGCACCATCAGCAACAATACAAGCAGCAGTTTCAAATCCAGAATTTATAAAAGCAAGTGTTGCATGTAATTGATGATGTATTTGATCAATACATGTTACTTTCATCCTATACTTAGACCTAGAAAGTTTTCTTGCCCAACCAACAAAAGTATCTTCACATGTCCAATCTAAACTTCCACCATGTCTATGTGTATGACAAATAACCAATTCATCAATTTTATCAATTTGTTCAAAAGCCTTTAACATTCCCATTAAAGGAGAACCATCATATTTTCTACGAGTTAATCTTTCTTCTTCAAGATACCATACAACTTGACCATCAACCATCAAAGTTGCACTTCCGTTATGTCCTCTTGCAATAGATAATAGAGTATGCATTAATAATTCCTCACTTTAATTTTTCTAGTTCGATTAGGTCGTCAATAGGTTTAGTTTTCTTTTTAGATTTTTTACTATCAAAACCATAGTTTTGTTTAGTATTTCCAAAAGGTTTATCAGATATATTAGATAAAGGTTTAAAATCTGGTATTGTAGAGGTTGACTTTCCTCCCAATAATTCAGATGATTTGCTAATATTATTAGCGTTATTGTTAGTTCTACTTACACCAATTTTATCTTTAATAGTTTTAATAATTTTCTTAATGGTATCCTTTTCTAATACCATTACATCTTCATTATTTCTATCAGCACATTCATCTTGTGTTAGTCTAATGGGACTATATCTTCTTTTATCTTTACCATTATCAATAATAGTAAAGTTTTTATTGTCAGGGTATGATATATTCTCTGGAAAAGTAGCACCAATAACAACTGTTGCTGGTTTACCCATAGCATGTGCCATGTGCTGACCAACACTATCACATCCTAAGAAATAATCTGCACCATTTATAACACCCATCCACTGATTAAGATTCATATCTTTAGGCATAGCAACACCCATTTCCTCTTGCCAAGAAGGAATATCCAATTGAGTCATTGCTATTATAGCATAATTCTTACTCAATTCAGTAAGAAGTTCAACTGTATCCTTCATCTCAAAACTTCTACCACTTGTGTCATATATAAATTGACCTTCATTTTTAACACTTTGACCGAAAGGTTGAAATACTACTACCTTATCTCTACCAGTAAATTGCCTAACTTCATTACAAAGATTATATCCAATTATTTGTTCTTCTTTACTTAAATCTATATTAATCTCACCAGTTTCTGGAACATCATCACCAAGATCATTAATCAACATATCAAATGCTTGAACTAAATTAGCTCTCTGTGTAAAATAAGCATTTAACCTATAAGGTTCTGGTGTTATTATTTCTTTATCTCTTAACTGGTCTCTAAAAAGATCTTTTTGCCAACCCATATAGACATGATCTCTAAGGGTTTTATTCGTCATGTACATCTCAGTCCATGACTCGGATACGATGACAAAATTATCGTGCGTCTTTGCATACCTCTCTAAACCTGGCATAGAACAAAGCACACGCCCTGCTCCACCATTAATAAAAAAAGCTTTATTCATTCAAGTCAAACCTCAATGTAGAATATTATATCATTGCTGACTTATATAGTCAACCAAATATAGAATGTTAGGTTATGATTACACTACACATTATAAAACCCTCAACTGAATAAGTCAAGGGTTTTAATTTTAACTATTATACTACTTTACTTGTAAGATACACAAACCATACCAAACTTACCAGCGTCTCCACATCCACTACGGTTATCACCCATAGTAATGTTAGGCCATCCACCTGCTCCTGGTACTCTTAGACAGTTAGTAAACCATGCGGAACAATAACATCCACAACAAGTTCCTGAAGTCCATTGGAAACAACATCTAGTACAGTTCTCAAATCCATATATTGGAGGGTGATTACCCCATCCATAATGGTTTGTATCATAGCACCATTGAGGCCAAATACCACGAATTCCATACACATATGAATTACCGTCTGCTGCTTCTGTACTAGTAGGGCAATAAACTGATGTTTCAGCTAAACATCCATTATAGTTTGAACCACCTACGTAGTCAATAGGTCCTTGACATATAGCACAACTATTATCATAACGATACCAAGTTGCATAGTTACAGAAGCAAGATCCACTATCCATACAACAAACAACTCCAGTTCTATATGGATGCCTCTTACCTACAGATGCCATCCAATGGAACATAGTTCCACCGCCACCATCAGCACAGAAATAACATAGTCCACATCCCTGTACCTTAGATGCACATCCTGCGTTTCTACCTTCTTGTTGTTGAGAAGGATAACAACAGTAAGCACATCCACCACATAAACAATATGTCCAACCTGGATTAGTCTTCATTATAACTGATGCATAAGCACCTGTCTCTCCCCATACAGCACCACTACATTGGTATCCACCACCTGAAGTACCACCAGATCCCCATAATTGGAATCTAACACAGTTTACACCACTTGGAACAGTCCAGTTACATTGACTACCACAACGATAATATCCACTGGTATCACAAACTTTAAATCCACCAGTCCATCCACTTCCTGTTGGTATACAGTTCCAATATTTTGGGCAATTATTGTTGTTAGCATCGAGTTCAACAACAGGATACTGTCTAAGACATGGTTCAATCTCACAAATCCATTCAAGTAATCCAGCTTCACCACCGCCACCACCACCACTACCAGGATTGGTGAGATTCTTAAAGCAATTCTCTTGCTCTCTTAATTCTTTTCTTAGTGCAACTTGCTGATTAAAGGCACTATACTGTAATACATCCATTTTTTAGAATCCCTCCTCTAAATCATCTATTGTGTTTACTCGCATTTCATGATTATTAGGAAGTTGATCAATGGCATCTTTAATAGATTGTGGACATTTTGGCATAGTACCCACCATAGGTTTAGTAATATACTTCCAATTCTTCTGCGGTCCATTTGCAGCAATGAAAGTATCAAGATCATTACAAAAAGTAGTTATATCATTTTTTACCGAAGCAGTAAATGATTTGTAACTCTCGGATGAATATCTAGATATAAATTCCTTTTTATATTCAGCTTTTTGTGCATGAATATTATTCTGAGATTTAACTACTTGAGTAAATATAAACCATTTAGTTGCTGGATTGTATCTACAATCCCAATTTTGATTTAAGTTTGGATTAGTAACCTCATGGTAAACATCACCATTTTCCATAGTGACATCTTTATGTACATTTATCCATTCATAATCATCATTAACCGTATCCATATAATAATAACAAACAGGAAGATGAGTTGAAATACCAGCGTTCAATACTAATTTACCATAAGGTGCTTCAGGTTCATAATCAATACCAACTTCAAACAATTCCCCATCAGGTTTTATTGAGCAATTAATCTCAGTTGGACCATCATAAGTGTATGTTGCCATTGTTGTTCCAATACCTGGCACGTATTGCTCTTTTGGTAACGGGTATGTAAATGTAGAAATCATCTCTCTAATCGTTCCTCTCTATATTTATACAACTGGTCATAATTACTGTCTCCATGAAACACAAACCATACCCATTCTTCCAGCATCACCAAATGGATCATTTGTAGAACCACCACACTTAAGTGTAATTGAACCAGGTCCAGATGGAATCTGACGGTATCCACTTTGTGCCTGACGACAACATCCAGATTGATAGAAGCAACATGCTTCATTACAACATCTTTCATAATCATCCCAACAATTAAGGAATCCATATACGGGAGGATACTTAATACCCCAAGCGAAACTTGGTCTTCTAAAGTATTGACTATAAATTCCACAATATCCATATACACCAGATGTACCTGTAGCAGTACCATAAAATTTTGTGCTACTAGAAGGAATCATTGGACATTGGAATCTATTATTATCATACTGTCCACCCCTACCAAATGCATTAGCAGGAATATTATCACATAAGCACAAGTCATTGACCTGAATAGGACACATTCCATAGAATGTATTGTACATACACTGACTATACAAGCACTGTAAACCTTGACAAACACCATAATCTTTAACCATGTTGCACCAGCAGTTATCACCACCTTGAACACAGAAGTTAGTTAATCCAGTTCCCTGAACATAACTATCAGAACCTCTTTGAACACCACTCCAACAAACATAACAACAGTAAGCACAACCAGCACAAAGATTATATGAATTACCTGCTGTTACAGGTATAATCGCAGAAGCATAAGCACCTGATGTACCAGGCATTCCAATACCACAACAACATGATGATCCAGAACTTGATCCTGGACCCCATATTTGGAATCTAGCACAAGTTACTCCAGAAGGAACTGTCCAAGTACAACCTGCACCACAACGAAAATATCCAGTAGTATCACAAACTTTCATTCCATTATTAAAGTCACCACCTTCTGCAGGTTGTTTTGGCATCATGCAACCAAAATATACTGGGTTAGAATGGAATCCAAATTTAATTTTTTTCTGAAGGTCAGTTTCAGTAGCACCTCCTCCTCCACTAGCTTCATTAGCAGTGATTGATGCCTTAACTTCAGCAATCTGAGCTCTTAACTCTTCATTTACTTCTTGGATAGCATTAAATGTTAATACGTCAGCTGCCATTTTAAAGTACCTCTGTTATAGAATTTGCCAACCATGTTGTGGTATTGTAATCAATTGCCCAACTTTTCTCAACACCACTTACAGTTTCAGTAAATGATGTTATCAAACCAACAGTGTTGTATGCAACGTTAGTATATGCCTGATCACCTAATGTAATAGAAGTCACATTATTATCTGCGTCAGTAGTAATACCAGAAGATCTAGTAAATTCTGTAGTTTTTACAGAACCTCCTCCTCCTCCTGATCCTTTGTTTATACTACTACCAAGAAACCTTCCCATTTATTTAACCCCGTTATACTGCTTGTTCAAGACCATATACATTCACACTACATGTATTAGTGGATGCATATGCAACAATATTTTTTCCTGCATCTAAAGCAATAGCTGTTCTTTCAAGAATTCCTTTAGCAGGAATCACCGTATCATACTCAATATAATCCTTATCAGTAATATTGTTACCAGTTTGAGTACTTATCGCAACTCTAACATTAGCAACACCGCCTGAATCTCTATTGAGAACGTTAATATTTACAACAGCAAGAGTTGACGCAGGAACTGCATAAACAGTGGTATTAGTTGTAGAAGCCAATGATACTTGGCCTAGAATTCCAGATGCCATTTTTTAGTCTGTTCCTTTTCTTGTTATTATTTATAATAATAAAATTAATATCAACTTTGTCCAACAAAGAAGGAATTAACTTCTCCTTGGAATTTGGCAGTAGCGATGCCAGCAACAGTATGTGATCTTTCAGTTGTTAGACCTAAGTTTGCTGCGTTTTGTGCCATTACAAGATGCTCTGCATCTCTAGTAGCAACATAAGTTCTAACTGCTGCCTGAGTTGGAACCTTACTATTACTATTCTGTGATAGTGTTCCATCAGTAGAGAACTCATCAATTGAAGCACCCAACTGAGCACCAATTGAACCCAACCTCAATGAAGTTAGACCAGATAGATCGAAGGCACTAGCATTCAATGTTGCCGATCCAGTTGCCTGGTTAACACGGAAGTACTTACCAACACGGAAGTTACCATCTTGGTCAGTTGAAACATAGAATACTCTTCCTGGGAAGGACTCACTAACTTCCTGTGACTGAACAGAATCAACAGTTGGAACTCCTGGCCAGTTAGTAGTAAGTGTTCCACCAGTACCAACTTGTAAGAAGTCATGACCTGTCAATCTTGTCTGACTGAAGATATAACGAATCTTAAATTCCTGTTCATCAAATCCTTTAGCACCTTTCTCTTCAACAAGAGTTAATGTAGTACGTCCAGTAGATTCAGTAGTTACACCACTTATTCTTACAAATTCATCATCAATCTTGAGATAATCATTAATATCAGCATTACCACTACCAAAAGCAGAAGCAGTTGTTGCCTTAAATTGTGTAGAAACACCTGTAATATCTTTAAATAATTCACCATTATTAATTAAAGTAGAAGCACCAATTGATGTTAAAACTGCACCAATTGCATATGAGGTAGCAATACCAGCACCATCCTGTTCTCTTGATACTGTCATAGTATTAGCAGTATCAAGACTTACAATCTTAACTAACTCGTTGTTAGGCATGACTGCAAATTCACCAGGACTGAATCCACTTATACTACTTACACTCCAACTAGTATCTGAATTACTCGCAGGTACAAGTAGTGTTGCAGTGTTTCCTTTGAATGGATACTTGTAAATTTTAGTAGTTCCACCAGTATGTGCAGCACCAGTAGTTGACCACTGACCTCGAAGGACTTTAACATCACCACGACCATCTGCACCTACCTGACTAACTCCAGAAACCACAAATGTAAATGGATCAGCACCAGTAATATCCTCACTATTATAACCACCATTACCAGATCCAGTAACAAATTCAATAGATCCATTTGGTTCTAGTGTTGGTGATGTACCTAATCCAGAACAAACAAGAGTAAATCCTGCCTGTCCTCTATTACAATCAGTATTATTAATTAATATTGCAGTTGTTCCAGTAGATACTGCAGTTATTAATTCACCAGGAGCAAACCCAGTACCAACCCCTAAAGGTCCTTCAGTAATTGGTGAGTAATAAAGTTGCTCTCTCTTAGTTCCTTGTACTGAGTTTACATATCCTATTGCACCTGAAACAGCACCTTTAAATCTTTCGTTGAGTGAGAAATCACTTCCTGTGCCATCACCATTTCTAGTATTTGGATCATACTCTACAATTAATCCTTCTAGAGTACCTTCTCTAGGTTTTTCAAGAGGACTAAATCCAGAACTTACAACCCCATAAGTACCCCAAGAACTGTTTCCAGCAAGAGATCTTATTCTTCCACCACGAGTAGCAGAATAACTTATATGTGTATAATAAGTAAAACAAGATACAGTCTCAGCAGCACCACCATCAGTGATCCAGAATCCTACACCTTCGTCATGAGTATTTGTAAATGAGTCAAACACGATTGACTTGTTAGATGGTGTAGCACTATCATCTTTAAACTGCCTATGAATTCCACCATCAACAATTGCACCAATACCTTTAGTTGATTTTGCAGAACAGTTAGATACGTATGGAGATTTAACAATCCTACTTTCAGGGTTCAATTGAACAAACACACCTCTAGTAGTTGCATTATTCAAATCATCTGCTGTTGCTGTAAATGTAAGAGGAGTTGTAGCAAGTGTCTGACCTATATTAACTTCTACTTGAGTATCGCTAACAAAGTTAGTAACTTTTGTTCCTTCAGAAACTCCAGTTCCTGTTACAGTAGTTCCAACTAAATCTGGAAATAGGTCAGTACTTGTTAAAGTATTTGCAGAAATTGACGCATTTGCTTGAAGAGCAACACCAGCTTTAACAAAACCTGTCATACCTTCCATTAGAAGGTCTTTAAGCATTGTTCCATTACTCAAATAGAACATCACAGAATTTTCATTATTTAATGTTTCTACGGCAGTAATTGATATATCAGTTGCACCATCTTCCCATGTATCACCTGTTGTCCATAATCCACCTATTGTTGGACGAATATGAACTGTCTTTTCATCATAACTAGAATCTAAGACACTAGCAACTTTACTTCCAGCACCATTTCTTATAGTAGAACCATATGAAACTGGAGCAGATGCTGCCATTGTTACTGCACCTGCAGTAGCTGATACAAAGTTATGTGTTGTAGTGTCAGTAATAGCACCTTGTCCACCATTAACATTAACAGTAATCGTTGTTGATGTTACTGATGTAATTTGTATATCTTGTCCTTGAACATAATCACTACCATTAGTAGAACCACCTGTTGCACCAGTAGGTCTTGGATATGTTTTTTGAGTACTATTACCATCACCATTGTAATTACAGGTGAAGGTTAATGAATTGTCAGCAAGGTTAATTGAATCATACATACCAAATATATGCTGACCTATAGTCAATTCTAGATCACCAGAAACTGGATTATAAGTAGCACCACTTACATTATAAGTAGCATTAGGTTTAGTTGCTAACGTTAATATTTGTATATGTGAAGTTTGACCAACTTTAGGTTTAACTGTAGATGTTCTTAAGTTATCACCAACAATAGAAACAAATTCAGGAACAACAATAGGAAGATCTTCTTCGTAAGTACCTGCTTTTACATATACAGTAGCAGGTCCAGTTGCTATACCACAAGCATACTTAACAGATGCAAATGATCTACTGATGTTTGAACCATCATTACTATCACTTCCTTCCTCTGTCACATAATAAACTGGATGTGTTACACTATTGTTTTCCCAATTGGGTACACCACCAGAACTAATTGCGAGTACTTGACCATTGGTTCCTTTAGGTAATCTAGCAGCACCAGTGGTGTAATAGACCATATCACCTTGAGTGGTCATTACATTATTGGCAGCACCCTCAACAAGAGAGTTCCAATAAGTACCAGAAGCATCAGTACTTGGATCTTGATTTATATTACCTGAAGTTGCAACACCAATATAACTACTGGATAATCTTTTTACTGCTTCACCTTTTTGATAAGTGACAGTACCTTGCCATTCACCTTTCCATTTAACACCATCTATAACCGAAGTCCATTTGGTGCTGTCTGTTGGTTCGTTATTATAACTTGTTGAAATCGCTACGAAAGATCCACCACCAAACTGAACAACATCACCTTGAGTATAATTGCTAGTACCAGTCCATACACCAACTACACTAAATCCTGTAGTTAGAATATCCCAATCATTAGTTAAATTATATGCAGGTGGTTTGTTAGTATTAATACTGGTGGCAGTATAAGTATATCCACCGTAAGATACAACATCACCTGTTTGATATTCTGTAGATGAATCCCACGTATCTTCATAATTAAATGACTTGATATACTCCACCATATTAGAGGTAGAGAACCCTGTCGTTGAAAAACCTGTAGTTACTCTAAATTGAGTATTACCATATTTAATAACATCATTTTCCTTATAATATACACCCGACTGCCATTCTCCCCTATTAGTTATACCTTCTGTATGTAATGACCAGTTACTTAAATCAGTTCCATACCACTGCTGTTCATTAGAAACAGATGTATGATTTGTAGTACAGACATAAGTGTTAGCACCGAATTTTACAATGTCATCAATGACATAATCCGTACTAGCTGCCCAGTTACCACGCCAGTTAAACTTAAGTCTACCTAATCTAAATTCGGCCATTGTTTTTTAAACTCCTATTTTGGTCCTGCTGAATAACTATGATCACCAAACTTTACAACCAGATATCCATCGTCATCTATGTAATAAGAGGTTCTCCTAAAATCAAAGCGGAACTGTTGGTATTTATCTTGGGGGTGATTTAAATGTGTTTTCACTTCAGTGGTTTCTTCTACGTAATCATTACCATCTAAAAAATCTGGATATGCAGTTCCATCTTTACGATGAAAATCAATCACTCCAGCGTCTGAGGTTTTTACTTTACTGTAACGGAGCATTCCGTCATCATCTCTTCTTAATGCATGAATAAAAAAACTATTCTGTTGAGAGAACTGAAGTCCTCCACCACCTCCACCTTGACCCGAAAGCATACTTTCGCTTAAGAACATTGTCATGCGTTAACCCTCCAGTAAGCACCTTGCCAAACTAACTGTACAGCAGCACCTGCAACATCACAAGCTAAAGGAGAATCAACTAACGTAGTGTAATTCTTAAATTGCTCGTTGTTCGCTGCTACTACCATAAGGTTATTTAGGTCCCAAGTTGACTCCGTATCTACCAATTCTATAAAGTCACCTACAAGTTTAGATGCAGGTAAATATGCAGTAACAACACCAGCAACAGTTTTAACTGAATACTTAGTGTTAACATTCACATTCAAAGTGGTATCCATCAAAGTGAATCCTGGTATTGCTGCTTCTGCTCTAACTGTTAAGTTAGAGAAATCAATAACAACAGTGCTACCATAACCAGTAACACTCATACCAGCACCAACAAAACTGATATCGGTATAACCTAAACCAATTCTATTAGTTATTCCTGGACCATTAGGATTAGTAACGGTAGATCCGATACCAACACCAGCAGCAAACTTAACTCCATCCTGACGAAGAAGACCAGAGAAATTTATATCTCCAGCAACATCTAATTTAAACTGAGGATTGTCAGTACCAATACCAACATTAGGAGTTGTATCAGCAGGAGTAGCTATACCAATATTACCATTGGTATCAACTACTATTAATGAACCTAACTGAGATAACTCCCTATTCTTTGCCATTATATGGACTCAATCTTGTGTTATATTATTTATTCTGTTCAACTAATACCCAATGCAGTAAACATTTTAGACATATCATAAGTTTTAACAGTCAATAAAGAATTATCACTGATAGTACAATTAACCAATATATTTTGATTAGTACCTACAAAACGATATCTCTGGAACCTTATAGTTCCTGGATTACTTATTAGTGGAGAAGCATACTCATGATCACATGTCAATACTTTACCAGTACTATTATAAGTCCACTTCTTAACCATAACACCACCTTGCCAATTAGCAGAAGTATATAATGTGGATATAGTTCCAACAGTAGTTGGTTGTCTAATTGGTTTTTCAGAGTAACTACCATTATTATAAGATGGGAATTTTGGTAAAATTTCCTGCATCTTCTGCTTTTCTAAAGCTGACATCTGATTTGGAGATCCAATAGATTCCACCATAGTTGCGTCAGCACCATTATTAGTATAAAACTCACCTGTTTTATAATTTAACCAAATAACTATGTTAGATGCAAATCTCAATGGTATACAGAAACACTTATCTTTAACTCCCTGTTTAGGGAACATAGTGTCCATATTCGTAGCAACTGTATTATTACTTCCTGAAGAACTAATAAGTCCAAATCCAAATTGTCTAGTAGTATGATAATAATAATATCCACCAACGTGATCCCACTGAGAATCCCAAGTTTGAGCAACTGGAATACCAGCAGAACCTCTAACATTATGAGATGCTAAACCACTAGAAGTATTGTGTGATGGATATGATCCACTATTATAACTCCATCTAGACCAATAACTATAATTATTACTATCGTGACCTATTATATGATAGTAAGGTGTATTACTTTGCCCACCACTTAATACATAGTTACCGTCTGGATGACCTTCCCTACGTCTATCAGTAAAGGGTGTATCATTGAATGAATGACCTTCTATATCATCATGTTGTTGTGGATACCAACCATATTCTTGACCTGTACTTTTCTTATCTTCATTTTTAGGTCTAGGATAGTTAGTATTAAAATCAGAATAATCGTTTCTACTTATTGTAGCAACAGTGTTAGAAGTATTAAATCTGCCACCCCAACTCATCATATAAAAACTACCATTCCAATGTTGTCTACCATACCACATAACATTGGCAGAGTTAGCAGGAATACCTTGAACAGAACCTGAAGTATTATTATTGAAACCTACAGAGTGCCACTGACAACCATCAAAATCGTTACCAGAAGAATTACTTGTAGAAGAAACAGTTCCTCTTGTTATTGCTCCATTATCATCAACTTGAAATGGTACTAAAGAATAATATATCTTATCTTGATCTGGATTCCAACATCCCATTCCAATACCAAATTGATTATTTGATACTTGAACTAAATCACTTCCTTTACCACTACCACCATTAAAACTGTTAAGCTTTTCCATACTCTCATAAGAGTAAGAACTTACATTATGATAAGTATCACCACTTTGATCAGAAGGATGCCAAGAATCTTCGGCAATAATTGGAAATTGATGGTTGTAAATCCAAGTAGGAGCAGCAACTGCTCCTATATTCTCTGGAGTACTTATATATCCAGTTGTTTTTGATAACTTTGTATTTGCCATGTTATTTTAAAATCCATCCAGTAGTTTGTATTCCAGTATATTGTAAAGTGACTGATGCCCTTTCTACATCACATTCCAAATCTTGAGCTGTTCCACTTATGACAGTAGCAGGACCAGTAGTAGCTCCTGGAGTTATAATAAAGGAATTTACATTCCAATAACCCTGATAATCTGTAATTGATACAAAATCATTTACATATGGTTCACTGGGCAGAGTTCCTGTCACTGTTCCACCAGTAGTATCTCCATAATAGGATCTATTAGGTAAAAGAGTACCAGATGCAGTCATTATAATTGGATCCGACATGGCAAGATCTCTCTTGATACCACTTTCATCACTTAATGCTAATCCACCAGATGGATTTGATGTTAATGCAAGTCCAACAGATCCTAATTTAATCTCATTAACATGAGCTTCTTGTATACCATGTATCCTTTTATTAGGACCATCAATTGATACTTCACTTCCTATACCAATTATTTTCTCAATTCTCATTGAGTTTGTTATGTGGAAATCAACTGCTTCAGTTGTACCATTTCCAATTCGTACCTTACCAAATGTCGCAATACCAGCGTTGGTATTAAATTGAGATGCACCAACTAAATTAAAAGCACCTGATACATTTAAGTTACCAGTTACATTGGTGTCTCCGATAATAGACCCAATACCAGTAACCGCTAAAGTTTGTCCCTCTGGAATAGTAACAACACTACCAGTTCTGGATTTGATATTATCTACTCTTAAAGTGGACATACTATTTTATACCGTAGATTCATTTTACCCTTCAGTTATTTATACTAAAGGTAATTATTAACTTTGACCAACAAAGTAATTGTCTAGAGGATCAGCAGTTCTTTCCTTAGTAGAAAGTTGCTTCGCATCAATTGCAGCATCAATATGAGCATCATGATCAGCATTATGTGCAAGAGAAGCAAATAGTTCGTCAAGTGGAGTAGATCCTCCGATTCCTCCACCACCAATATTTAACACACACATATCTCCAATCGAAACTTCTATACCATCTTCTATATCACAAGAAATTGTATCCTGAAAATCAGATGGGATCATAACATAACCAACCTTTCTTGATGCAGTAAGTGCAGCATCTTGATCAAATGCTGCTCTAATATTATCTCTAAATCCTTGTGCCGATAATAAGTTTGTTTGTGAAATTGGACTTGTGAATGAATCATAAGTATTTTTATCAGTTATAACAATAACAGAATCTTCATCAACAGTAACAACAACACCTTCTTCTACATCTACAGCAGCATCTTGATGAGAAAATATTTCATAAAACTTTCCTGGTGTTCCAATATTAAGATCTGCTTCAAATCCACCAAAGTGTACAAATGCACAACCAATTCTATCATCAGCAGTAACACCAGTCGAACTACCAGTATCAATATCAACTATATCTGTTACTGGATCATAGGTGAATGAGTTTTCAGTGTTTGTAAAGTTTAATGTTTTTATTGGACCACTAACTACACTCTGACTTACAGAAGTAATTCCAATTGCAAATCCACCAGTAGGATCTAATAATTCTATACCATTTACACTAAGTCCACCATCATTAATTGCAACATCACCAATTATATCTAATCTTTTTCCAGATCTTGCAGTGGTTCCTATACCTAAATTACCTTCAATTACAAAGTCATCTGGACTTACTTTATAATTTAATCTCCCATGAGATATAAAACTAATTTTTGAGTTATTACTTGATGAACAAATAATACTTTGACCCGAACTTAACTTAAGATCAGGACGAGTATATGTTTGATATGGTTGTAATGTTACATTATATTCAACATACTCAGAACTATCAAAAGATGTCAATCCTGCATTTGCTATTCCTATTCTAGCAGTTGCTTTATCTGGTCCTAAGTTACATAACGATAAAGTAGTTGTTGCTTTAGATCCTTCAGGAGCAGTATACAATAATTTATTATCGCTACTAACGGATGTTACCTGTCCTAAAATACCAGATCTATCAGCATTCTGAGTATCACTTAGTACTTCTCCATATAATGCAAAATTAACTCCTGGTTGATCAGCAGTTACAATTAAGTCAGTTAAAGCACTTAAATAAAGATTTCCAGTTTCAAGAGATTCTCCATAATTAACTTCTTTATTATATTCAAAATATTTTATATCACTACCATCTTTATATCCCAATCTAATTCTAGCAGGATTATAATTTTTATTCGATATAGAAACTTTTCCTTTTGTTATAGAACTCTGTATACCAACATGCAGGGTAGTATTCTCACCAACCTGTGGTATAACTGATCCTAATAGTCCAAAAGCCATTTATAATTCCACTATGGATTGTAGTTATTTATTATGTGTATGCACTAGGGAATGATCTTCCATCACCCCATATAATATAAACAACTCCTGCACCACCAGCTCCACCGACTCCACCATATTGACCAGCACCACCACCGCCACCATAATGTCCACCCTGACCACCATTTCCAGACCCACTTCCATTACCATAATAATTACCAGTTCCAGCAGCACCATTGGTTCCACCATTATATCCACTACCACCCGTTGGACTACTAACACTAGGATGACTGATTATATCATATGTGCCAACACCATTTACACTGCTACTATAAGTAGTAGTTGGGAAAGCACCAGCACCACCATTAAATCCAGTACCACCACCTCCTCCACCAGTTCCGTATCCACCACATCCACCAGAAAAATTACCAGTTCCATCTAAATCTTCTCTTTTATTAGAATTTCCACCAGCACCACCCGTAAGAGAAGCATCACCAGCACCTAATCCTCCACCATCACCAACTACAACATTTCCAGCGTTAGAAGAATTACTATTACTCCATGTTCCACCACTTGCATGGCATACAATACTATTATCACTATTCCTTTTAATTTTACTATCACTACCATCTCCACCTGGTGCTGTTGGGTGTTGAGAACCAGATCCACCAGATCCACCATCACCAACATTTACAGTGAATGTTTCTCCACCAGTTACAGGAATATTATTCTTCCAAGCACCACCACCGCCAGCTCCACCAACAGCTCTATATCCACCAGCTCCTCCTCCACCACCGCCAGCTCCACCACCAACACATGCAACAGATATTGATGTTACACCACCAGGTACAGTAAAGGTATATGCACCACCTCCACCAGTAAACATTTGTTGTCCAGGATCAGCTGACCCATCTTGATTTGGGAAAACATAAGTTTCACCAGGATAGATTATTCTTACAGCACCTCCACCACCATATCCACCATGCTTTCTGGCATTATCGGGGAAATAGTTTCCACCACCACCTCCACCACCATAGTATCCACCATCTTTATCCAATATTCCATTTGTAGTTCCTATTCCTACAAGAGCAGGAGCACCATCACTTCCACCTGATCCACCTTTACCAGGACCTGCAGAAACAGTAGCACCACTATCTCCTTTACCATCTACACCTACACCTCCTCCACCATATCCTACCTCAGTTCCTATTGCATATCCAGCATAAGTTTGAGTTGAAACATTTGGATTGTATCCACCACTTCCACCACCTTGTGAAGCAGCAGTTGGAGGACCACCAACAAGTACGCCACCACCAGTTCCACCAGAATTACCACCAGCACCACCTTGCCCACCATATCCAGCAGCACCTCCACCAGATCCTGCGTTTGTAGGCCAACCAGTATGTCCACCACGCCTACCTGTTCCACCTTGAGCAAAGGTTCCTCCAGCATTAGTATATTCACTAGGTATTGAAGTATAAGATCCACCTGGTGCATTTCCACCAATAGCATCATAATCACCAGCACCTTGTCCACCTCTTCCCCCAGTAGCACCTACAAGAGTTGTTCCGTTAGTTCCACCTCTTTTTATCCAAGAGTGACCACCAAATCCAGCATTTGCCCAATCTTTTTGATCACTACTATTACTATTACCACGAGTTCCACCACATCCAACACAAATATTTAAAGTTTCACCAGGAGTAACAGGTATAGTATTATTATAAGTTAATCCACCACCTCCACCACCTGAACCTGGTCTTGTTTGATATTCATCCGATCCATCATTATATGATACAGCAGGACTACCACCTCCTCCACCACCTACAACAACTGCAGAAATATAATTTACTCCAGCAGGAACTGTCCAAGTATAAAAAAGATTGTTTGTTGCATTACTATCATTAGTCCAAGATTGCTCTTCTCCAGTAAACCCAACAGCACCAGACATTAATAGCATTTGTTGAATTAACATATTATGTCAATCCACCACCAGATACTGCAAAAGTATTACTCGCAACACATAACACAGTACAAACGCCTCTCTGTGCTAGAGTTCTACTTCCTGTCGTAGCAGTTCCTGCCAAATAAAATGTAACGTTAGTTCCCTGAGTAATGGTTATATTAGAAGCACTATTATTATAAATTGTAATTGCATCTCCAGAAGTAAAGATATCCTGATCCACTGTCACTGCAGAATCTGTAGTAACTAATGTACCAATATCAGAAGCAGTTAAAGTATATGAAGTATTTTTTGCAGTGCTTGTAAAATCAGGTCCTATATGAAGAACTCCACCCATATTAGGATGAGCAGTACATTGATAGAATAAAGTATTTGGTGCATCATGTGGAACATCAAATACGATATCTCCTGGTGCTGAACCATCATTATTAGATACACCAGTATTATACTGTGTACCTGCAGATCCATTAGGAGTACTTTGAATCCTGAAAGGATGACCTGAAGATCTGTTATGAAAAATATATTTCTGTCCTCTAACAAGAGTTAGATTAGGATCATTTACCGTACCAGTTAATCCAGGACCAGTAAAAGTATAATGATTTGACCCATCATTACCAAGTATCCAACCAGATATAGCACCATCAAACTCAGTTGCAGTACAAGTACCACCTATTGATACATCAGTACTAATAGCAACGTTTACGGCATTTAAATTTAAATTGGTTGTACTTTCTACAGTAGGAGTACCTGACCCCTTAACCAAACTGAGTTCTTTTAAACCAAAACTTTTATCTGCCATTTGCTTTTTTTAGATATTTATTATTTTATATTAACAGTTACACCTGAAAGAGTAACTCCACTACCCTTTAAAGTTACTGGAACAAATACTGGTTCAGCCTGTGATGTATCAAGAACAGTAACCGTAGCAATACCTACTCTTGCAGTTCTACCAGAATCTGTCCACAATTCATAATTAACATACTCTGTTCCCTCAGTTATCTGATCAAGTGCAAGTGTATGAGTGAAACTAAACGTATTAGATGTAATAATTCCAAATCCAGTTAATGCACCTGATGAAAAATCAGATTGATTCATTCCAGATAAAGACCACCAAAGAGTTGTATTATCAGCAACGTTTGTTGTAGTAACTGTAGTTGTAACTGTATTACCCTCATTAGCCGTAAGTGGTGAAGGTGAGATTGAATATGTCTCTGCAGCTGGAGTCGTGGAGGTATCATTAACTGTAATTGCTGTAGTAGCAACTTGCTTTGTTCTAGCAGCATCTGTAAATAAATTAATATTAAAAACTTCAGATCCTTCAGTAGTTACATCATTAGCAAGAGTATGTGAAAAACTAGGTAATGCATTACTTGATATAGTTCCAGATCCTGTTAATGATCCAGAAGAAAAATCATTTACATCAATATTTGTTCCCGTTATATTCCAATATAATATTACACCATCAAGAATATTTTCTGTGGTTATACTTGTTGTAAGAGTATCTCCTTCATTTACTGTAGATGCAGAAGGAGTCATTGTATATGCAGGTAATGCTTGATATAAGATCTTTCCAACATGACCTTGTAAATTATAGTCATCTTGCCATTCACTACCATTTGCAGTTGTTCCTTCTGTTCCTCTATAAAAAAGTTGACTAGTTTGATTATCAACACTATTTACCAACCAAGATTTAATATCTCTCCAATCCCAAGTTCTATTATACTGAAGCATAGTAGCAATTAATCCGCAAGCAACAGGACAAGCAGAACTAGTTCCACCAAACGGACGGTCTTCAGATTTATAAGATTGAGTTCCACCAGAAGCAACAATATTATAATTTGAATCTATCCTATAATATTCATCATAACGATCATCTCTACCCGATGAAGTAGTATTATCATCAGTAGCAGCTAGAGAATCTGCTCCATGCGTATATAAATCTATCGCATTACCCATATTACTATAACTTGCTTTTCTTTCTTGTATAATTGAAATCTTTGCATCATCAAGAGCACCTATATTAAATGTAGGTTGAACGTCTACACCACTCTCAACCCTCTTACCAATATCTGCTGGAAATGCTATACGATTTGTCATCATAGTTCTTCCATACACATCACCAGTCATAGCAGCAGCTAATGTTGTATTTGAACCACCATCATAATTGTCATAATCTGCATGTCCATCCAACACTTGTTTCATATGATCATTTCCAGAAGCAGCAACAAAAATAACTCCAGCATCAATCATATCTTTTCCTAGCACAGATTCTGAATGACTAGCATCTGAATGTGCCGAATGCCTATAAGTAACATAAAAATGATTTAAAAATTGTGGTCTACTTGAACTAGTATAAGATACTCCACCAGTACCATCACCAGGAGTTCTAAAATAGTAAGTACTATCAGTAAGATTTCTACTTCTACCCCAACTATGAGAAGTTATTGTCGGATTTTTTGTGTTGTCGGATGATCTATTTGGTTTAAGTTGATGAAATACTTTTAACAACTTAAACATATTGGATATACTTACTGCTCCCGTACTCCAAATAATATTCATATGCCACTTATTAGAATTGTATGCCCAACCGTGTGTTTTTCCATATGCCTGTGCCATACAAGGAGTAGCATGATATCCACCAGATGTATGTTGAGCAGTATTAGAACCATTCTTATTTGCCCTCGTATAAGAAGATGAAATAAACACTGTACCAAAATCTTCAGCACTTCCTATAGTAGCAGTTCCACCAGATATATCAGTACTAACAAACTTTGCAGATCTGTATGTAGTAGTTTCTGTACCCCACCAAGATCTTGCCCAAGATTCTACAGGAACTGTAGTTCCATCCCAACGAGTAGTTAATCTATTAGTAGGATCTTGTTCAAAGAAATCGGGATCAATATAGTATGGTGTGTCTAAAGCAAAATCTAAAACACCACATACACCAGTTGTACATGATGCAGAAAAACCACTCTTTAATGCATTTTCACCAACAAACCCTGTTGGTTCTCCAACACCAGTTTTTATAAACTCAATATGACCGTGCCAACCAGATTCATCACAAACTACAACATCAACATCTGTACCATCACCATGTTTTGATATTCTATCCTGCAATATATTTGTAGGAACTTGATTGTACCAAGGGTCTTGCTTCTGAGTATGTCTGTAAATAGAAGATCCAGTTCTAGTTAATAAATCAGAACCAGGTGTAGTTGGAAGAAATGTACTATTGAACCCACCCATATCCCTACCAATTTTCACATTAGCAGGATACCTGTAACTAAGAACTGCTGGTCTATCAACAGTACCTTTAAAAGTTCCTTCATAATATTCACAATCTAAATTAACACCCTCAACCATTGAATGGTTCTTAAGATCTTCTACCTCTGCATCATCTAATAAGTAAGTACCTATCCTGTCACAAGTTTTATATTCATTTACACAATCACATTTATCTGATGGTATATTATCTTCTAACGTACCATCTTCCATTAAAACTTTATGAATATGATTCCAATCAGCACCATCTTTGCAAGTAACAGTATATCTTTTTTTACCCGTGCCTTCAGGAACAAAAGGTGCTCCCTCAGCTTCCATAGCTTTTACTCTTGCTACTTCATACTCTTGATCAGTTTGAGCCATATCAAATCATAGTTTCTCTTGTAAATCTGAATGTAGTTAATCCAGTCATAGCAGTTTCTGGTGTTAACCACAATTCACAATTATTATTACTTATAGTTGCTGCAACTGAAACTATTAAATTAGGTTCATACATTACTGCATACTCCGCAGAATATGCGGTAGATGTATTGTGCATAACAGAAACCTTTTGTGATTGAATATTACTATCGTTCTCTATATGTAATGTATACTCAGCAGTTTTAAAAGTAGATGGTGAGAATGTATCTACAGTATGAGCAGATCCTACAACTGCAGTGAAAGTTCCAACTCCAGTATTAACACCATAAACATTATTAATTTGTATGGGTGTTTCAGGATTTGTAGTTCCAATACCTACATTAGATATTGTATTAATACCTGCTGTAGTTTTAGCAAAGTATCCATCACCACCACCACTTCCTCCACCACCAGAGACAGCAGCCCATTGAACTCCAGTTCCAGTAGATTGTAGATAATAATTTTGAGGACCATATACACCATTAGAATCTTCAATACCACCTGTTAATTTTATTCCTAAGCTAGTAGTTTCTAATTTTTTTGATCCATTGAATAATAAAGATGCAGTATTTCCAATACCTTGAATTATATTTGTTCCAGCAGCATTTTGTATCGAAACATTGTCCGATCTTATAGCACTCTCTCCACCAGTAGTATGTAATATCTTTAACTCATTATTATCTCCCCAGTTTACAACAGAATCATCTGCACGTTCTGATCCAATACCAACACCTTCACCACGAATTGTTACATCAACTCTATCACCACTTAAAGAAAAAGTATTTCCAACTCCAAGGAAATTAACTGTAGATATACTTGTTCCAATACTGGTATTATTAGAAGATACTCCAACATAACCAACAACCTGATTACCAGATTGGTTTGAAGCTACCCTCCAAGATGTACCATCATACCTCCAGGTAATACCTAGAACAGTAAAAGTATCATTAAAATTAGGATTTATTGGAAAATTTATTGCCATTTATTATCCACCTTCTGGGATGATTAGTAGGTTATAACTTTTGGTATTAGTAGATGTAAAAGTCTGAGTATTGGCAAGTGCAAACTCAGTTGGCATACCAAATCTTGTATTATATCCACCAGTGTTAGTTTGATTACCACCATATGATCCTTGGTCATTATGATATGCAATGTATTTACCTAACATAGTATAACCAGGAACTGTTAAACCCTGCATACCACCTATTGTAACTGTAGAATTTGAAGTTGTAGTTTCAAAATAATACACAATAACTCTCACATTTTGACCTGTGTTATTGGTATAGTTTATATTACCAGTTCCAGATGATACTTGAGTTGCCATTTTATATTACCGTATTATGTTTACTATTTATGGAGGAGAACTAAATCCCTTTGTGACAAATGGATTTTGAGGTCCAACAGTGGCATCGACATTTATCTTCTGCCAATCAGCATCAGTATAAGTAGCATTTGAATTACCATCTATCATTTCTGATGGATATAAATCTGTTATCTCAGTTTTACTACTATCTAAAGAAGTAAGATAAGATAAAAGATCTTCTAATGTTAAGTTTTTAACTGCTGTTTTAGCAGGACTATATCCAAATGTAGTGTTCGCATATGAAATTGCACCACTATTATCACCACCAGCAGTTGTAATTGATTGAGGAACAGAATCTACATGCCTCTTCTTCATCTTCATATTACCTGTGCTGGTATCAATCTTATTCTGATCACCCAACCATATCGAATTATCGGATAAGAACAAGTGTCTTATCTTTCTACTCGCAGATCCTAAATCAAATTGCTCATGTTCAGTTGGAAGAATATGACCACCAATCCAAGTAGTACTTGCATTGAGATGAATTTTATTTCCACCTAACTCAAGAACATCTTGAATGAGAGTGCTACCATATTCTGGGGCAAGAGTACCAATACCAATCGTTGCACCGTAACCAGTGTAACTAATTGCACTAGTAGCAATTGAAACTGAGGCAGCAGTCACAGATGAAGCAACAACTGCACCAGCATTAAGTTGTCCAGCAAATGTAGAAACACCAGCAATATTTACATTATCTAAGTTTGTATGACCATCAACATCTAAATCACCATCTAAATCAAAAAGTCCACCTATCGAACTAGCAAATGTAGTTACACCAGCAATACTTACATTGTCTAAGCTTGTATGACCATCAACATCCAAATCTCCATTGATATCAACAGTTACTGCAGTTGTAACTCCAGTGACATTTAATGAACTAGTAGTAGAAGAACTTGATACATTAATATCAGTTAAATCAACAGAACCAATATTATATCTTTCAGTTCCTGTACCTACTACACCATCCGCTTCTTTATTAACTAATTCAAACCAACTACCACCGTGTGCAAAATATCCTCTCGCTGTTGCATGAACGTGAGCAAACATACCATGATAACTTGAAGCAGATGGAAGTGCTCCCATATTTGCATATAGAGATGGTATCTTATTCTCACCTGCCAATGCTGTAATTACACCACCAGTTACATCTATACCATCTCTTGCAGTTATTATACCAACTGAATCTACATTCTTAACATCTTCATATGTTAAAGTTCCACCAATAGATACATTTCCAGTAATATCAACATCACCACTAAATGTACCATTCCCAGTATTTAATGAAGTCGAAGTTATAATACCTGCTAAATTAATACTACCTGTTCCAGTAATATCATTACCATTAACATCTAAACCACCACCAAGTTGAGGTGTATCATCATTTATAATCTGAATAGATCCTGCACCACCACTAGTTGGTGAAGCATCAACCCACTGACCACTATCAACATCCTCATAATAAACTTTTAATACACCTGATGAAGATTCCCACCATAATTCACCATCATTAGGAGAACTTGGTGGATTATCACTGGTTATAATACTTGGTCTAATAACACCAACTAATCCAGAACCATCACCATAATATGTTACAGCAGCACCTGCTTGAGCAGTAATTATACCAACAACTTCTATTCCACTTCTTGCAGTTATTAATCCTACAGAATCTACATTCTTAACATCTTCATAAGTTAAAGTTCCAGCAATAGAAACATTACTTGAGAACGTAGCATTATTAGCAACCTCTAATGTTGTAAGGTTAGCACTACCTCCACTTATATTACCTACAAAGTTTCCAGAGAATGCAGTAGCAGTTGCAATACCATTTACATCAACACCAGTTGTTTTTATTGCCCTAACATCTATATTAGGTCTACCAGATAAAGAACTAGAAGTACTAGCATTACCCTGAACATTACCTGTTACATTACCAGATAAGTTTGCATTAACAACTGTACAAGTTATAGCATTTGATGCTGGATTATATCTAAGATCATTATCAGTTTCTATTGGACGAACACCAGAAGTATTATCTGCAAATAAAATATATGTCGTTTCGTCAGCAAAACTATTTGCATTTATAGAAACTTGAACATTTTGAAGTTGAGAACCATCACCATAATATTGAGCAGCACTTACAATACCTGTAGCACCATACATTGTGATAGCAGAACCAACATGTAAATCAGTCCTAGCAGTTATTATACCAATAGAATCTACATTCTTAACATCTTCATAAGTTAAAGTTCCAGCAATAGAAACATTGCTATTGAACTTAGCGTCACCTACAAATGTAGATACACCAGAAACATTTAAATTATCTAATTCTGTATGACCATCTACATCTAAATCTCCGTTAGCAGCAATATGATCTGCAAAAGTAGAAACACCAACTATACTTAAGTTATTAAAATCAGATGTTCCTAATGTGGATATACCTGGAACAGTAAAGTTATCACTGTCAATATCAATATCTAATGTCTGAGTAGAAGCATTATAAAAGAATGTATTACCAGCACCAGTAAAGTTTATTATTGTAACACCAGCACCTACCTCTGTTCCACCAGAGTTTATACCAATACCTGGAGGTGCTAATCCAGTTATCTGAGATCCATCACCAATAAATTGAGAAGCAGTTATAATACCAGAGGCATTAATATGCTTGAATAGTGAAGTTCCTGTAGTATTAATTCCAAGAGCACTTCCACCATTACCAAGACCACCACCAGCACCCATACTGGTTGCATTAAATGAAACTACTTCAACAACATCTTCAGCAAAACATCCAGTATTTAAAACAACATGAGTTCCATTACTAGCAGTAAACTCACTTGTATGTAACTTAACACCATTTAAGTAGATGTCAACAAACTGTGCATTATAGTTACCAACAAAAGTTGTTTGCCCTACAGTAGCACTGTGGTAAGTAGAACTTCTAACAGCAGGGAATGATGCCCAAGTAACTCCAGTATCAGTTCTCTGTAAATATTGACCAGTATATCCTGTTGAACTACCTGCAGTAATCGGACCTTGGAAAGTCGATATACCAGTAATTAATAAGTTTCTAGCACTAAGATCACCAGTAATCTCACCTGCAGTTCCAGTAACATAGAGTTGAGGTACAGTTAATATACCACTAATTCTAGCGTTACCAATAACATCAAGAACAAGCCTATCATCAGTGTATGAAGATACACCTATGAATTGTTGAAATAACCTGCCGCTTCTATATCTTGGTGCCATTGTATGTTAATTAAGAGTTTCTAATATACTTGCAATGAATTTTACATGACCAGGAGCACTTGATGCCAACTTAAGTGAATCACCTTGCTCTATAACCAATTTTCCTGCAGTCAGATTCATCGTATCATGACCTTGGATTGGCATTTCTTTTACAACTTCAGTAGTAACAGCAATACCTGTTCTTGTTCTTACATGATCTAAGGACACTGTATGTGATCCCGAATCAATATTTGTTGCTTGTGACAATAATATAACACCACTATATCCAACTGGAGCAGTATAAATTCCAACTGGTTGTAGGGGTGCTACAAATGTTATAGTTTTAAATACATTTAATGGTAAAGCCATCTTATTGATCTCCTCCTAATGCTAGAATTAATGGCGTGACGTTAGCGAATAAACTCTTGGAATAAAAATTACCAGAAATTGTTCCACTAATCTGATCTATTTGAACACCCTCACCAATTCTAAAGTTTCCACCTTGGTCAGTGCTAGTGTATATAACCAACCCACCGTTACGGTTGTCAACTTCATTTTCTTGAATGGTGACACCTCCACGAGAAGGAAGAGAACTCACAGGATCGACTCCACTACCAATATATTGGAACGAATGACTCGATGCTAATATTCTACTTTGTCTGTAGAAAGGAACTGTGCTTCCGACACCAACAGCATAAGGAACATTCTCATTAATTGTAACGGTACAAATACCACTTGCTGCAATTGGAGTACATTCCTTGACTGCATAGTAAGTAGGTAATAATTCTACAGTAGCTGTTGCTGTATTTATCCCAACATCAGGGGCAGAGAATGTGATGGTCGGTACAGATTGATATCCTCTACCATTTGAAATAAGTTCAACCTCATCTATCTTACCACCAATAATAGTTGCAACTGCTGTTGCATGAACACCCCAATCAGGTGTAGCTGTAGGAGAACTAATAGTAATTGTTGGTGGAGAATTATATCCACTTCCCACATTAGTTACATTTATCTTACCAATACTATAATACTGGTCATCAAAATAAACTACCTTACCATCAAATGGTCTGACTAGATTTATCTTTGCTGTACCACCAGAAACATAACTGTGAGAAACAGTTGTTATTCCAATGTAAGTATTAAATGTAGTTGTATTTGGAACATCATCAACAGTAAATACATATCCAACATTTCCATCTGGATATGTCTTAGCACCATAAGCACAAGTCAATCCAATACCAGAAAGAGTAACACCCATTCCAACATTGAATCCGTGAGCAGAACTGGTAGTGACTGTTGCCAATCCAGTTACATTATCATAAACAAAATTGCTAATATTTTTGGTGGGAGCAGAGAAACTAATTTCAAACTTATCTGCATTTTCAGTTGCTGCTGTTGCAATTGTTCCTGTATACTGATGCTGTCCTTTACCATCAGCAACTAAACCATAATTACCAAAAGAAGAATTAGAGTTTGTTACATCACACTGTCCACCAGAATTACAAGATACACCTTCATCAAGGTTCATTGTAAATAATGAAACTATCTGAGCGTATCCCTCATTACTAACAGAGACCCCTATACCACTTGTATTGTACTGGGTATAAGAGTCAGTGACCATACTTTTAAATGGTCCAATAGATTTGCTACCATCAACCTTTAGACCAATACTATTTGCAACTTTGTTAGTACAGAATCTAATATATGGTGACTGTGGATTATATTGAATCTTGTCTGGATCAAATGCTACTACCGCAACTCCCCTATCAACAGTTCCAGAAAATGTCAACTCTGCCATCATAATGCCAGGAGAGACATGGAACATATCCTTATCAGAATTTAAAGGAGATATAGTAACTTCTCTTAAACTATCTCCAACAATACTAATTTGTTTTGGGACTTTAATTGGGTTATCTTCTACGTAAGTTCCAGCAGCAATTTTAATAGTAGTTCCCTCTGATGCGATTCCGACTGCTCCTTTGAGGGTTCCTTTTGCGTCTGCTGCTGTGAGTCCTGTGTTTTCGTCACTTCCATTTTTGTTTACATATAATATACCTTTTACCGAAGCACCACCAATCTTAACAACTTCCGTGCCAATACCAGGACGTGAACGCAAAGTATACAGTTCAGCATCATAGGTATTAAGAGCTAATTCACCTAATTGTAAGTCCGATACTGCAGGTTCCTTCCCTGGAACAGCAGATCGTTTAATTCTAAACGGAGTCGCCATTTATAATGATTTCGGTATGTACCCTATAACAAGCAGTATATACTGCTGATTTATTTATTCAAGTTAAATTATTCCTTCTTGGGCGATACGCAAATAAGTCCTTTGGTGGATCGGGTCTCATCCATTTTCTAATCTCATGGTATCTCTCTAAAGAGAAAAACTTTTGATTAAAAAACCATTCTTCCCAATCTTCATGTCCCTTATCTTGATTACAAGAATGGCAACAACACAACACATTCTTTGTAAAATCAGGACCACCTTTTGCTCTAGGAACTATATGATCTATTGTAAGATGATCTTCACTACCACAATAGGCACATTTAAAATTCCAACTCTCTTTTATATCCCTCCTCCATAATCGTTTTGCTTCTGATGAACTTGTAGTTTGTAAGTTAAACACATAAGCCTTCGGAGTATGGAGAATAGTCATAAACTATTGCGAGTTACAATTATTTATTGATTACTATTCGCTTTTTCTTTTCTTTAGAATTGAAGATACAACTCTAACTAATGAAGTAAACCAATTACCTTCTAATGTATTAAACATATCCATATTTAATCTAAAAGCATAGTTCGCTTCATCTATAACTTCATCTACTTGATTCTGATTCAAATCTAAATGATTCAGAATACCTTTATAACATGCCTTGTATGCTTTAGCATCTGGTATATTATCAAACTCATAGAAATGTAATCCTTCTCCTGCATCTAATTCATACTTAGTAAATGGGAGAGATCTCTTAGCAATATTATAAAGTATCTGTCCACCAGAAAGATCACCCAAGTATCTTGTGTAATGATGTCCTACTAGAAGTTTGGGATCTTCAATAGCAATACATTTAATCCTACTCACATAATTAGCACACGCCTCAGAAGGCATAATAATAGATCTCCAATCAGGTCCATAATAAAATCTAAGATCTCTTTCAAGTGCATTAACTCTTTTAAGATCTCGTAAGTTTATATGACCTACTATAGGATGATCTTCTAACTTATCAATCTCCTCCTCCATAGTTCTGTATACAAAATACAGATCCTTTACTAACTTCTTGTAACTCTCCTTACTTACAACACCTCTGAGAAATGATGCAACGAAAGAAGTATTCTCTGCTGCTGAATGGGACTTCTTTGTTCCCTCCTTTATCTGATCTGAAAAATCTTCTACTGTCATTTTAATCTATGAGAATGTTACCTACAATAGCAATCCTATTGTTACATTTATTGGGTGGAATATAATGCCATATTCTACTATCAAATATAACTAATTTACCTTTTTGTGGTATAACTTCACATTCTTTCTCACCTTTTGTTAAGAATAATGAGGAGGATCCCTCTGGGACTTGTATATAATATGTCCAAGAATAATCCATTATACCAAAATTACGATCATGATGATGTGGTTCAATTTGATCTCCTATATCATATATAACACCCCAAGTTTGTGTTTTCTTAACAGAATGTTTAGGTGGTAAAAAATCCCTATCAATACAAAGACATACAAGATTAACTATATCATTAATATTTTTATTTTTAACACTAATATCCCAATCAGTCATTTTACATTTACATTGTGGAGGTTTAACAGCACCTGCATCCTTATCAGTTTCTAACTGATCTCCCAACCCTAAAATAAATTGCTTTATGTCACCATTAATTTCATTTTGTAATCTTGTAGGAAGAATATATTCCTTATATTCTAATGATTCTACCCTCATTATATAAGTCGAAGTTATATAATATATATCAGCTAATTATTCTAGTAGATTAAACTAACCTTGCCATATCATATCGGGCATTGCTTGTTGTCCTGGTCGCATTACGAATAATAATATTCCATAACATACAAACCATATTATATTAAATAACCACGCTTGTCTGACCAAATACTTTCTCACACGCATAGCAATATTTACTTTGCCTACTGCTTGAGGATCATACGCATTACCTTTTGCTCTAAGTATCTGTTCTATAATTACTGCAATAATTGCACCTACCACTAATGGGTAGAATACAAAATTTGCAAAAGACATTATTGAAATTAAAAAAGCCATTTAAATACCTTGATCTTTTTGTCGTTGAAAAAACTCTTTCATAGATGATGATACATCTGGTGGTGTAGGATCTTTATATCCTTTCATCTTCTTCCACTTATTATGTAATGCACTCATCATCCAAGATTGAGATAAACTACGGGGTCCATTCTCAAGTAGATCTAACTCATACTTACTAGAAGTATAGTTCTTGTATTCTTCTCTCCAATTGGAATCATCATAAGTCATTTAAGTAATCCAAGTAAGCGAAATTGAAATGCAGTAATAATAAATGCTGCTGCAATAATACCAGTGATCTCCATCATCGTCATAATAATCTCCGTAACTAAAAATATTTATTTTTTAG
>Ga0098042_1000094_pt1 | contig 29894 bp, 11 predicted proteins | sample 9_EtaG_FD_75066 | JGI IMG/M metagenome (GOLD analysis project Ga0098042, IMG submission 75066) | Marine viral communities from the Subarctic Pacific Ocean - 9_ETSP_OMZ_AT15188 metaG | ecosystem: Environmental > Aquatic > Marine > Oceanic | place: Pacific Ocean | collected 2015-01-10
TCGTAATGGACAAACGAAGTCTGGGCTTTATTCTCTCTTTATCCCAATGGAATGGAACTATGAAGGATTTATTGACGAGTACGGACTTCCAGTCTTTGATAGTAGAAGTGATGATGTACGATATGGACCAGACGGTGAACTAATAGATATAGGCGTTGTTGATCATTGGGAAAACGAGGCTGATGGTCTACGTGATGATCAAGACGCATTAAACGAGTTCTACAGGCAGTTTCCACGTACTGAAGAACACGCGTTTAGAGACGAGACCAAAAACAGTATATTTAACTTAATAAAAATATACGAGCAAATAGATTACAACGAAGGTAGTAGATACTCTGGTAACACTACGGTTGGGAGTTTTGGTTGGGTCAACGGCGTAAAGGATACTAAAGTAGTATTTCATCCTGATCCAACAGGTAGGTTTAAGATAAGCTGGGTGCCGCCGGCGCACTTGCAGAATAAACAAATAATAAAAAATGGAATTAAATATCCCGGTAACGATCATGTTGGCGCCTTTGGTTGTGATAGTTACGATATCAGCGGTACGGTTGATGGTCGCGGTTCTAAAGGAGCTTTACACGGGTTAACAAAATTTTCTATGGAAGACGCGCCTTCGAGCACGTTTTTCTTAGAATACATAGCAAGACCACAAACCGCAGAAATGTTTTTTGAAGACGTGCTAATGGCATTAGTGTTTTACGGCATGCCATTGCTAGCAGAGAACAACAAACCAAGATTACTATACTATTTAAGGCGTAGAGGTTATAGAGGCTACAGTATGAATAGGCCAGATAAATCTTGGAAAAAAATGTCTACTGCTGAAAGAGAAGTTGGTGGTATACCAAACTCAAGCGAAGACATAAAACAAGCTCACGCCGCGGCTATTGAAATGTACATACAAGATCACGTAGGTCATTTAGGCGATGGAGAGTTTGGAACAATGTATTTTAATGATACACTACTTGATTGGTCTAAGTTCGATATAAACCGAAGAACTAAGTATGATGCGTCAATAAGTTCTGGCTTAGCCATCATGGCTTGCAATAGACATTTGTACGCACCAAATCCTAAAGTACAGAAAACACCTTTAAACCTAAATATATCAAAATACGATAACAAAGGATACAAGTCCAAAATAATAAACTAAAGCATGGCTGAGTCAGTATATGTTAATTTTCCTTCACAAGCAGTCTCTGATTTAGAGAAGATGAGTTCAGAGTATGGACTCAAAGTCGCTAGAGCTATAGAGCAAGAGTGGTTTAAAGATACTCATAGTAACAGATATAATGTTACGCAACAGAAGTTTCACCAACTCAGGCTTTATGCTAGAGGAGAGCAATCAATACAAAAGTATAAAGATGAATTATCTATTAACGGTGATTTGTCTTATCTTAATTTAGACTGGAAGCCAGTGCCAATCATACCGAAGTTTGTTGATATAGTAGTCAATGGTATGTCAGAGCGTATGTTTAATGTTAGAGCGTACTCTCAAGATCAATACGGCGTAAGCAAGAGAACTGAATACATGGAGTCTATACAAAGAGATATGGATTCTAAAGTTTACAACGATCAGGCCGCTAGCATGCTTGGCGTTGATTTATATGAAAATAATAGAGACGAATTACCCGACACGAAAGAAGAGCTGGACTTGCATATGCAGCTTAATTACAAGCAAGCCGTAGAACTAGCGGAAGAACAAGCAATTAATGTTCTACTAGACGGCAACAACTACGACTTAACAAGGCGTAGATTAATATACGATTTAACCGTATTAGGTATTGGTTGCGTTAAAACTAACTTTAACTACAGCGAAGGCGTTACTATAGAATATGTAGATCCAGCTAATTTAGTTTACTCTTATAGTGAGTCACCATATTTTGATGATATATATTACGTTGGTGAAGTAAAAACAATACCTATTAACGAGCTTGTTAGAGAGTTTCCAGATTTAACAGAGTCTGAAATAGAAGATATTTATAAAGGATCATATATAAGAACTTCAAGAAGTAGACGTATATATGAGATGGACAGAAACAAAGTTCAAGTTTTATATTTTAATTATAAAACACATATGAACGATGTTTACAAGCTAAAGACAACAGGATCTGGCGGTGAAAAGGCTATACAAAAAAACGATAACTTTAATCCGCCGAAAGATAAACAGGTAAACTTTTCTCGTCTTGAAAGATCTGTAGAGTGTGTTTTTGAAGGAGCTATAATACTAGGTACTGACAAGCTATTAAAGTGGAATAAATCTAGTAATATGATGAGGAGTAAGTCTAACTTTAATAAAGTTAAAATGAATTACTCGATCGTAGCTCCACGTATGTACGAAGGTCGTATTGAGTCTTTAGTTAGTAGAATTACTGGGTTTGCTGATATGATACAGCTAACACACTTAAAGCTGCAGCAAGTAATGTCACGCATGGTACCAGACGGTGTGTATCTTGATGCAGACGGACTTGCTGAAATAGATTTAGGCAACGGAACTAACTACAACCCGCAAGAGGCTCTTAATATGTTTTTCCAGACAGGTAGTGTAATTGGTAGATCATTTACTCAAGATGGTGATCCTAATCCAGGCAAAATACCTATTCAACAAATATCTAACGGTCAAGGTTCAGGTACTAAGCTACAGGCTTTAATAGGTAATTACAACTATTACCTACAGATGATACGTGATGTAACTGGTCTTAACGAAGCTAGAGATGCTAGCGTACCAGATCCTAAAGCATTAGTTGGTGTTCAAAAGCTAGCAGCTGCAAATTCTAATGTAGCAACTCGTCACATACTTCTTGGCTCTATGTTTTTAACTTCAGAAGTGGCGGAGTCACTATCTCTTAGAGTTTCTGACATACTTGAATATTCACCTACAGCAGATGCGTTTGTTCAGTCTATTGGAGCTCACAATGTAGCCACATTAAAAGAAATGTCAGAGCTTTACTTATATGACTTTGGTATATTCTTAGAGCTTGAGCCGGATGAGGAAGAAAAACAGTTATTAGAAAACAACATACAGACAGCGTTAGCTCAGCAGTTAATAGATTTAGATGATGCTATAGATATTAGAAATATACGTAGTGTTAAACTAGCTAATCAATTACTAAAAATTAAGCGCAAGAAAAAACAAGAGCGAGATCAAAAATTCAAACAAGAAAACGCAAAAGCACAAGCGGAAGCGAATGCGCAAGCTCAACAAGCCGCTGCTCAAGCTGAGATACAAAAAAATCAGGCAAAAGCTCAAGCGGACATGCAACTAGAGCAAGCACGAACTGTAGGTAGAATTAATCACCTACGAGAAGAAGTTCGATTAAAGAAAGAACTAATGGAATACGAGTTCATGCTAAATCAGAAGCTACGTCAAGAACAGCGTAGCGAAAACATGAACTTAGAGAAGATGAGAGAGGACGGTAAAGATAGAAGAGAAAATCTAAAGCAAAGTGCTAAAAAGTTTGAGTCTTCAGGTAATGATATACTTGGAGGCGGAGTGGGTTTAGATAAGTTTAATCCACAAATTGGAAATTAATTATATAATATTTTATCATGGAAAATGAAAATCAAACAGATCTTGAAGAAGTAATTAACGAGGTCGAACAAGAACAACAACAAGAAGAAGTTGTAGAAGAAACACCAGAATTAGATTTAAGTAAATTTGATAGCGCAGATAACCCTGACGTTATAAAAGTAGATTTAAGTAAACCACAAATAGCAAATGAAGCTCAAGAAACTAACACTGACGACACAGGAGTGGCTAGAGTCGATGAAGATGCCGAGCCCACACAAAGTGAAAACCAAGTACAACCGGAAGGAGAAGCACAAGAACAAGCCGCGGTACTAGAAGAGGTAGAAGATTTTAAAGAAGAAATAGCTGACGCTATTGATGAAGCTGAAGCCTCGGGCGAGCCTCTTCCAGAAAACGTACAAAAGCTTATTGACTTTATGGACGATACAGGTGGTAGCTTAGAAGACTATGTTAGACTAAATAGAAACATAGAAGACATAGACGACCAAGAGGCTTTACAAGAGTACTACAAAAGAACTAAACCTCATCTATCTCAAGAAGAAGTAAGCTTTCTTATGGAAGATCAGTTTGCTTATGATGAAACTATAGATGATGAGCGTGATATAAAAAGAAGAAAATTAGCCCGAAAAGAGCAAGTTGCAGAGGCTAAAGCCTATTTAGACGGGCAAAAGTCTAAATACTATGAAGAAATTAAAGCTGGAAGCAAGCTAACAAAAGAGCAACAGAAGGCTATAGATTTTTTCAACAGATATAATAAAGAGTCAGAGCAGCAAAAAGCTATATCTGAAAAACAAGTATCTGCATTTAACAAGAAAACTGAACAAGTTTTCAACGACAAGTTCAAAGGTTTTGAATACAACGTCGGAGATAAAGTGTATAGGTACAATGTAAATAACGCTGAGCAAGTTAAAAATAACCAAAGCGACATAAATAACTTTGTTAGAAAGTTTCTAAACAAAGACGACACTATGTCAGATGCTAAAGGTTATCATAAGAGCTTATACACAGCTATGAACGCTGATGCTATTGCTCAACACTTTTACGAACAAGGTAAAGCTGACGCTATTAAAGACACTATTGCCAATGCTAAGAACGTAGATACCACTGCTAGAAGTGCTCAAGGAGAGCTTCCAGGTGGTATGAAAGTTCGTGTGATCGGTGATGACTCTAACTCTTTTAAATTTAAAATTAGAAATAAAAAATAAAAATTAAGAAAAAATGGCAATTACTAATGGCCCAAATTTGAACAGTGTTGCTGCTTCAATTCAGCAAACGCTAGCGTCAAATTACATTGATTTTACCACTTCAACGTGGGCACAACAATACTTACCAGACCTAATGGAAAAAGAAGCTGAGGTGTTCGGACAAAGAACAATCTCTGGTTTCCTTGCTCAAGTAGGTGCTGAAGAGTCTATGTCAGCCGATCAGGTTATCTGGTCTGAGCAGTCTAGACTACACTTATCGTACACTGGTACTTTAGACGTAGACGGCGGTTCTTCTGCATCTGGTACGTTTACAGTTACTAACGATATTGATGGAAACGCAATTACTGACAATCACGGTATCAGAGTTAACGACATGGTGCTTATCGCACAGTCTGGCGTTGTAGTTAAAGCACTTTGTGTTCAAACTCCAGAATCAGCTGTTGTTACTTTAGAGCCTTACGCAAATGCTGCGTTAGGAACTGAGCTTTCTGATGGAGCTGCTACACTATTAGTTATCGGTTCTGAGTTTGGTAAAGGACAGTCTTACTCTGACATTACTGGTACTCACAGCGCTGACAGACGTACTGCTCTAAAGCCTTCATTCAAGTCGTTCTCTAACAAGCCAATCATCATGAAAGATTACTACGAAGTATCTGGATCTGATGCATCACAAATTGGTTGGGTTGAGATTTCAGGAGAAGAAGGACAGAACGGTTACTTATGGTACTTAAAAGCTGAAGGTGACACTCGTGCTCGTTTTAACGATTACTTAGAGATGGCTATGCTTGAAGCTGAAAAGACAGCTGATGCTTCTGCTATTGGTTTCGCTAACAAGCAAATCTTTGGTTCTGCTGACGCAGGAACAAACGGTGCTGGTACTGAAGGTTTATTCGCTGCAATCGAAGATCGTGGAAATATTACTTCTGGTGTTACTGGTGTTAACGCTGCTACTGACCTAGCTGAGTTTGACGCTATTCTAGCCGAGTTTGATAAGCAAGGCGCTATTGAGGAGAACATGTTATTCGTTAATCGTGCTACATCTTTAGCTATCGACGATATGCTTGCATCTATGAACTCATACGGTTCTGGAGGTACATCATACGGAGTATTTGATAACAACGAAGATATGGCTCTAAACCTTGGCTTCTCTGGTTTCCGTCGCGGATCTTACGACTTCTACAAGTCTGACTTCCGTTACTTAAACGACAAAGCTACTCGTGGAGAAATTAACCGTGTTGCTGGATCTGCTGCTATTCGCGGTGTTATTATCCCAGCTGGTGTATCTTCTGTATACGATCAGACTCTAGGTAAGAACCTTAAGCGTCCATTCCTACACGTACGTTTCAGAGCTTCTGCTACTGACAACCGTAAGATGAAGACTTGGGTTACTGGTTCTGTTGGAGCTACTACATCAGCTCTAGATGCTATGCAGCTACACATGCTTTCTGAGCGTTGTTTAGTTGTACAAGGCGCAAACAACTTCATGTTGATGAAGTAAACTATATTTGACGAAACTACCCTGCCTTCGGGTGGGGTAGTTTTATATTAACTTTTATTATATTATATTATGGCAAAAAAGAAAAAAGAAGTAGAGGTTGTAGAAGAACCTCTAGTAGAAGAAACGGTTATGGTTGAAGAGGCTCCAGAGGAGGTTTATGTAGAACCTAAACCAAAAAGGGTTGTAAAGAAAAACAAAGTACTAAGTGACGGTTGGGAACTTAAAGATAGAATTTATAGATTAAAAGGTAGTAAAAGACCTTTATCAAGATCTATTAGAAGTGCTAACGTCCAGTGGTTTGACGAAGAAAAAGGTTACGAAAGAGAAATTAAATATTGCTCTAACCAAAGAACTTGTTTTGTAGACGAAATGAAAGGCGACCAGAGACTAGAACATATTGTGTTTAGAAATGGTTTGCTAATTGTAGAAAAAGAAAAAACAGTTTTACAAAAGTTTTTATCTTTATATCACCCAGATAGAGACGTTATATTTTATGAAGAAAAGCCGATCGCTAAAGCTGCTACACAAATTGAATATCTTGAAATGGAAGTAGACGCGTTAAACGCTGCTATTAACCTAGATATTGATATGGCAGAAGCAGTTATGAGGGTAGAGCTTGGTTCTAAGGTATCTAAGATGAGTTCTAAGGAGCTTAGACGTGATTTGTTACTATATGCTAGGCAAAATCCTTCTATGTTCTTAGAATTAGTTAATGACGAAAACGTGATGCTAAGAAACTTTGGCATTAGAGCTGCTGAAATGAAAATCATAAAGCTCTCTCAAGATCAAAGAACTTTCATGTGGGGATCTAACGACAGAAAACTTATGACAGTTCCTTTTGACGAACATCCTTACTCAGCACTTGCCGCTTGGTTTAAGACTGATGAAGGTATGGAAGTTTACTCAAGTATTGAGAAAAGAATAAATTAATTAGTTACGTGACTGCCCTTCGGGGTAGTCACTAAACTTAAAAACGAATTATGGCAGTAAGTGTAGACACAGTATATCAAAGAGTATTAGCTCTTGCAAATAAAGAGCAGCGAGGTTATATAACTCCGCAGGAGTTTAACTTGCTTGCCAACCAGGCTCAAATGGAAATATTTGAGTCTTATTTTTATGTAAAAAATAATCGCAATAGAACTGAGCCAGATAGATCAAATGAAATAGATGAAACAGATATTGATGAGCTATTAAATAGAAAGCTATCACCTTTTTCTATATTTCAAGAAGTAACAAGTGGTACTACATTTCCAGCTAATGGCACAATAAGTTCTGTAGCAAGACCAGTGTTTCAGTATGGCATGGTATTATCTGGTAACGAGCCCTGTCAAAAGATAAGCGTTTTTGAAGCTCAAAGATTAAAAAATTCTACTAGGCATATGGCTACTACGGCTGGTAGAAGTCCTTTTTACTGCGACAGTAGAACTACAGGAGAAGACATACAAGTATATGATGGCGGCGATGCGCCTGTTACAAGTGGTGTTACAATAGAGTGTTTTTGCACTCCTAGAGCCGCGCAGTGGGCGTATGTAGTAGTTAACAACAAAGCTTTGTACAACGCTAATGTTGCTATAGATTTTGAGCTGCATAGATCTGAAGAAGACACACTAGTAAATAAAATATTAGAGTTAGCTGGTATTGTAATGAACGATCCAACGCTATCTCAATTAGGCGCTCAAAACGTGGCAACAGAAGATCAACTTCAAAAAGTATAATCAATGGGAATAACTATAGATAGATATCATCAGTACTATGTAGATAGTGGTGATCACGGCTCGTACACAAAATTAAGTCTTGAAGAAGTAATAGACTCTTTTTCTGCTACATATATTGGTAAAGGTAAGCTATGTGAAAACGTGCTTTTAGCAGACGTAACGTTTCATGCTCTTCGTGGATTACAAGAGCTGAGCTACGATACTTTACGATGTTCAAAAGACTGGGAAATTGAAGTGCCAACGACACTGGTTATGATCATGCCTGTAGATTATGTTAATTATGTTAAGTTATCTTGGAGCGACGGTAATGGTATAGAAAGAATAATATACCCTACTAGCACCACATCTAATCCAAGAGATATAACACCTACGTTAACTAACGCTGGGGCTTTTCCAGATCCAGGTACTGACACAGATTTAGCAGATGACGAATCGTCTACTACATGGGACAACTTTCAAGCTCAAGACTCTTCTGATTTAGGTGATGTTAACGCTAACGAGATGGACGATGTTTATGGCCACTTAGAGGGTCAGCGATACGGTATTGATCCGCAGTACGCTCAAGCAAATGGCACGTTCTATATTGACGAAGATCAAGGTAAGTTTCACTTTAGCTCTAATTTAGCTGGTAAAACTTTAATATTAAGATATATTAGTGATGGAGTTGTTTCAACTAGCGCCGCTGCTTCAACAATAGATTTAGCTCAAAGCTTTGTACCAAAACTAGCTGAAGAAGCTATATACAAGCATATACTTTACGGAGTTTTATCTGCGCGAAAAGGTACTGATCCAAATTTGCTAATGCTAATTAAAAAAGAGCGTTTTGCAGAAACAAGAAAAGCTAAGCTTAGGCTTTCAAATATTAAGCTAGAGGAATTAACGCAAATACTTAGAGGTAGTTCTAAGCATATTAAACACTAACACATGGCGGAACTAAGTCGCAAGTTTTCCGCAGGCATTATGAATAAAGACCTTGACGAAAGGTTAGTGCCTAACGGACAATATAGAGATGCAACAAATATACAAGTTTCTACATCAGACAGTGATGATGCTGGTGTAGTACAAAGCTTGCTTGGTAACGAAAAGCATGACACTGTAATAACTAATTTAGCAAACGTAGACGGTGTTTATGGTGTTAATGATAACGGAGCTGTATGCGTAGGCTCTATATCTAATCCTCCTACAGATAAAATATATTATTTTGTAACTGACAAAGTTGACGCTAGATTAAATCCCTCAAATGCTGCTTATGAAAGAGATATAGCTAGAGACTATATACTTGAGTACGACACAATAAGACAAAGGCATAAGTATGTTTTTGTAGATATATGTCGAGTAAATACAGCGATATATTTAACAACTAATGCCGAAAACCAGTTTCATGTACAGATAGGGGCAAACATTACGACTAATCAAACTGGCATACGTATAGGCATGAACATAGCCACAACCACTACTGGCTATAACCTTGCTGACGATATTACCGTTACTAACATACAGTACGACGCTACTGTTAATAGGTGGTTGATTACTGTTGATCAAGATATTAGCGTTACTTCTGGCGAAGTTATAAGATTTTTTGCTGATCCTGTTTTAGAGTTTCATAAAGACTTTTTAATTACAGGTATAAACATAGTAGATGACTACTTATACTTTACTGACAATGTACATGAGCCTAAAAAAGTAAATATAAAAAGATCATGCTACGGTAGTGGCGGCACGACATATTTAAACGGAGCAGATAACGGTGGTATAAATAGTGCTACAGCTGAACCAAATAACGAAGTTTTTGAAGGTGATACACCTTATTTTCATACTAGACTTGTTATACAAGACGAACAAGGAGATCATGTTGTAGTGACAAACGCTCAAGGAAACGAAGTAGTATACGCTAGCTTAGAGCACATAACAGTTATTAAAAGAGCACCTAAGACACCTTTAATGTTTGACATGTTTAGAACATCGTCTGAACGTGTGAATCCTGTTACTGGTGTAGAAAATCCTATAACCGGTGTAGCCACTGCTAACTTTGAATTAGATAATGATGATGCGTATGTTATTGAAGATCCTATAGATCTTGTTTTTGTATCGCCAGTAGATTTTAGAGAAAATGATATACTACTTTTACAGTCTTATATTGACGATAACGGTGACGTTACAGATGAACCTATAATAGTACGGGTTAGAGTTATTGATACTCCTTTTGGTCAAACAGTAACTAACTTAGTATCGCCTGCAACTTTTACTGTAGAAATATTGTCTTTACCTACTAACACGTCTTTAACAACTACGTGGAGTGTTGAGCTAGAAGACAAAGATCCTTTATTTAATTTTAAGTTTCCAAGATTTTCTTATAGATATAAATACACGGACGGTGAGTATTCTCCGTTTGCGCCTTTTAGTGAAGTAGCTTTTTTAACAGACTCTTTTGAGTTTGTAGCAAATAGAGGCCATAACTTAGGCATGGTAAATCAGCTTAGAGGTTTAAAAATTAAAAACTATCATATATCTGAAGATTCTTTTCCTCAAGATGTTGTAGAAATAGATATACTTTACAAAGAAACAAATAATCCTACTGTTTATGTAGTTGAAACTATAAAGCCATCTATGGGTTCTCCTATGTGGCCAGACTTTACAAATAACGCTAACGAGCGTGGAGAGTTTGATTTAACTACAGATATGATTCATGCTGTTGTACCTTCTAATCAACTTATTAGACCTTATGACAATGTGCCTCGTAGAGCTTTAGCGCAAGAGATATCTGCTAATAGGCTTATATATGGAAACTACCTTCAGAATTATGACATAGGTGTATCTCCAAAAATCAAAGCAAGTGTTACTTCCGAAGAGTACAATAGCGACTACGCACTGCCTTCTGTAAAATCAATGCGTGACTACCAGATGGGTGTGGTTTTTAGTGATTACTTTGGAAGAGAAACACCTGTAATAACTAATAAAGAAGCTGTTTTTAGAGTTGAAAAAATAAACTCAGCTACTAGAAATAGAATAAAAGTTAACTTAGAAAATATTGACCCACCTGATTGGGCTGACTATTACTCTTTCTATGTTAAAGAAACTTCTGTAGAGTATTACACTTTAGTTATGGATAGGTGGTATAATGCTTCTGATGGTAATATATGGCTTTCGTTTAACTCTAATGATAGAAATAAACTAGTAGAAGAAGACTTTTTAATACTTAAAAAAGCTCATGGATCTGATGAGATAGTTTACGAGAAAGCTAAATATAGAATACTAGCTATTGAAGGAGACGCTCCTGATGATATTAAAATTACTAAAAAACTTTTAGGCACTATTAGCGAAGACGGTACTGGAGATAATATAGCTGGAGCTCCGCTACCTAATCAAATATCTTTAGGTTTTTCTGAACAAACTTTTAATGGCAGTATTGGTTCTCAATTTATAAATGACGTACCTGATCAGCTTTATATAAGAGTAATACTAGATGAAAATATAACTCAATATTATGAAGTAACTAATATAGCTTTAGTTGGCACTCAGTATGTATTAACTTTAGCGGAACCGTTTGGAGACGATGTTGCTTTTGCTAGTACAGACGGCACAGTTGCTGGTATTGTATCAGGCGTTAGTATAGCTTTGTATTCTTTTGAAGTAGAAAATAAACCAGAGTTTGATGGTAGATTTTTTGTTAAAATATATAAAGACGGCGTATTAGAAAACTACGTGACAACAGGTGTAACTACTGATTTAGTTATATGGGGAGCTTGGCAGCTAGGGTATATAAATAACAACGCTTACATCAACGGAGGCACGTGGGCTACAAGAACTGAAGAAGATGGTGGTAATGGTTTAGCTAGTCCTGGGCCAGCAGGAACTATACCGTTTGATGCTTTCCACGGAGGCAATAGCTCTGTAAACTATTATGAGTCTCCATCTGCTGGTAACTGGCAAGATCAGTTAAATTGGGAACACTTAAGATATCCATTAAACGCTAATCACCCTACAGAATATGACTTTAGTGGATTAGCTAACTATGACGCAGCTGTTTATGATGATGGAGCGCCTTATACATTTTATCAATTTGAAGGAGGCGCAGTTCAGGCGCAAGTAACTAACCACTCTATATATGGTTTATGTGGTAGAGATGAAACTGGTAGCGCTGATACTCAAGCTGCGTATGAATTTTGGCAAACAGTTCACGATCGTCAAGCTCTTTTTATAGACGCTGCTAGCGCCTTTTCTTGGACAGCTGAAGGCGGAAGTGAGTCTCAACGAAATGCTCCTGGAACACGTTATGATCCTGAACCAAACGATCAAGGAGCTCAACAGTTTCCTTACGACTGGACTGGTGGTGGATTTGGAGATTACTGGGCTGGTAATGCTGATAGTAGTGGCGCTTTTATAGGTGGCCCGGGCTATGAAAACGCCGCTACGCCTCACACTCCATTTGAGCAAGGTAACGGTATGCCTAGTAGAGGTGTGTGGCAAGGCTATTATTCTAATAATTCTTTTATGGACATATCGTGGAGTAGCTTTGAAAGCAAAGGTAAGCAACGTAAAAGACGAGTGGCTAATGAAGAAGATGGTTTAAATCAGCAACTTGCGGCTTTCATAGAAAGACTTGTTACTCCAGGAACTAAGTTTAGATTTAAAAACGATCCTAATCCTGAAGCTATATATACAGTTGGTCCTTTCTTTGGAGGTGCAGATTACTTTTACAATGGAGATAGATGGATCCAGCAGTACACAAATATAAATGACGGTGCTTTTGGAATAATGAATGCGTATGCATCTGGTGTAGACAACGTGTTTGCTAAATGGAATAGAAGACAGAGATGGACAATTGTTGTAACTCCACCTATAGGTTCTTTTAATCTTGGTTATAATCCTATACATGGTACAGATCCAGCGCAAGTTACTGACGTCAATCAAGTAGATGAAACTAGTGGCGAACAAGTATTTAGAAGAGCTTTACGACACGATATGACTGGTGATCTTGATGCTATAGAGATATTAGTACCGTTCACAGATATTGATGACACATATGCTAAAAACGGAGCTATATGGGAAACTGAACCAAGAGAAGCTGCAGAGCTAGATATATATTACCAAGCGTCACATTTAATACCTATTAGTTTAAACTCTAAAACAATAGAAGAATTTATCCCCATAGGAACTAAGTTTAATGTTAATGGTTTTCTTCCATTACAGCAAGGCGGAGCTGTACCCGCGACAACAACTCATACAGTTACTGGGCTTGAAGGTAATGAAGTAACGTTTACACCTGCTATAAGCACGTTTGGCTCGGTTTCAGTTGATGGTGATGTTAGCTCGCCTGGTTTAGCAATTAATGATCAAGTTGATTTTGAAACATATGGTAATACAATTTCAACACTAAGCGCTACTAGTGGTGCTGGAATAGGTGTTACAAGTTTGACCCTTAATACAGACCAATTGACAGCTATACATAAACTTGGATGGAATAACTGTTGGTGTTTTGGTAATGGTGTAGAGTCAGACAGAATACGAGATGACTTTAACGCGCCGCAAATGGATAATGGAGTTAAAGCTTCTGCCACAGTTGCTGGTGAAGATTTAAAATCTGATAGACGAAAGCACGGTATGATTTGGTCTGGCATATATAACTCGATAACAGGTATAAATAACACTAATCAATTTATATCAGGTGAGCCAATAACTAAAGAGCTTAACCCATCACACGGTAGTATACAGGCTCTTAAAGCTAGAGATAATAAACTAATTATGTTCTGCGAAGATAAAGTATTAAAAGCAGAAACTAATAGAGACTTATTATTTAACGCAGACGGTAGCTCTCAAGTTGTAGCAAGCACAGCTGTTATTGGTAGCGCAACAACATATCAAGGAGATTTTGGAATATCAACAAATCCAGAGTCGCTAGCTGTTACCCCATACCGCATGTACTTTGCGGATGCTAATAGAGGTAAAGTGTTAGCTCTAACTACAGAAGGCGTTAGTGTTATATCGGAATCAGGTATGAAAAACTATTTTGCAGATTACATGGCAAATGGTATATTCAGCGCTATAGGTACTTACGACGAGTTTAAAAACGAATATAATTTAACGTTAAATCAAAAAGCTCACCACTCAAACCCTACGCCTGACAATCAAACTACAATATCTTATTCAGAAAAATCTAAAGGCTGGGTTAGTTTTAAAACATTTAGACCAGAAAATAATCCTACATATGATGGAGCTGCAACGTTAGGGTTACAAGGAGGTATTAGCTTAAACAATAAGTACTTTACTTTCTTTGATGGTCACATATGGTTACATCACGCTACAGCCGCTGCAAATAATTTCTACGGAACTGCTACAGATTCAGATATAACTTTAATATTTAACGACATACCTGAGCAAGTTAAAAGCTTTATGTACTTAAGTTATGAAGGTAGTAGAGCTAGAATAACAAACTGGGATAACGAGTCTACATTTGCTGATGGCGTTCAGTTTTTTACGGGTGATTCCACTGATAGCAGCGGTGCTACAGCAGGTACAACTACTGTTAACGATGTTAGTGATGGGCAGTATTATAATATACAAGACACTGTTAATGGTTGGTATCTTGACAATGTAGTAACTAACTTACAGACGTGTAGCGAAATAGAATTTATAAACAAGGAAGGTAAATACTTTACATATTTAATAGGTGACTCTACGACATTAAACAATCTTGATGAAACAGAGTTTTCCGTACAAGGTATAGGTATAGCTAACATAGCTAACGAAGACGCGGATCCAGCAGGCACAGCAATAACATTAACAGTACAAAATAGCTCAACTAGTACAGCTGGTACTAATTGGGATACAACACCAGATTAATATGGCAAATTGGATAGTAACTTCAGGAACGTTATCTACTACTGGTAGTACAAACATAAACAACCAAACTGTAGACTTGGTTATTAAACCAGAGTTAGCTAATGGAGAATGGAGCGGAGCTTTTATAAAAAAAGAAAACTTTAAAATAGGCGGTAGTACAGAAACATCATCTGGCTCTTGCGTGTGGCAGGCTAATAGTGGATCTTGGAACGTTGATCCTGACTCAGACCCGGATAGTGTTATTGATGAAGTACAATTTTTTAACTCTCCAGATGGTGTAGCAACTAATGACAGCGCGTTAAATACTCAAGGAAATAAAGTAATATGTAGGGTTAGTTTTGCAAATATTGCAGCGCCTAACGTTGACACAGCGTATAACATAGATATAGACGAAAATACAGATACACCTATTGTATACACTCTTGTTAGAAAAGTTTGCTATAGACTTAAATTACCTTATAATCCTCAAGTAGCTTACACGTTTTTACAAGATCCAGGTACGTTTAGTACTAATCAAATGATTTCTATAGGCCAGCAAGATGCAAATGGTCTTGATAGCACAAGTGTTGGTGTTTTTGGTTTAACTAGAACGTTATTAAATGAAGCTACCTACGCAGAAGATGGTCACTATATGTGGCAGATATCTGGAGAAATAGATTTAGATGACGCACAAGGTAAGATAAATACTTGTAAGTTTGCTGTTCGTAGAGCTAATAATCATGTGCCAATAGATCCTTTAAACCCAGGAAGCTACCAAGCCCCGTTTGATAATCCGCCAGATTTTAGCACTCACACATTTAGTTTTGAGCATGGTGGCAGTGAAGCTGGTAATCAATACCAAGTTTATCAACAAGACATACAACCACAAGCTTTTCCTCAAAATTCTCTTCCATACGGTTTGTATCCTCACCAAGCTATAAACTTTTACAGAGAAGGTAGCGGACAAACAGCTGTTGATTGCTTTATGGCTGTAATTAAAATGAGATTCAACCCTATGGAAGGCGATGAAGCTTATGCTACTGGAGCTAACTATCCAGATCCAGCAAATTACTGCGATCTTGGTCATCAATTTAATTTAATAGAGGTAGATGTTATAGAGCCTGAAGATCCACCTGGTTTAATCATATCAGATGTTATAGCTCCTGTTCGTTTAACAAGAAGCGCAAACTATCAAGTAGCTACTGTACGTGGTACTCCTGGCGCAGAATATACGTTATGCCTGCAAAAGGCTGCTAACACAGACACAACTGCTGCAGCATCTACTAAAGGCTATTTTAATTTTAACTTTAGGAACTTTGAAAGCGGCAAAAACTCTCACTATAATAGTTTTACTATTCCAGCTGAAGGTTTTCAAGAGCACTTATTTAAGCTTGCTCAAGTGTCATCTGATACTAGATATGATATATTTGTAGAGCCTAGAAACACTACTACTATATCTTCAAACGCACCTTCTCAACCTGGAGATTTAACTATAAATCAAACTGGAGCTAGAACTTTAACGCTATATCCATCAGCAAATACACCGTCTGACTTTGTAGATCTTACAGCAGCCGCGCTAAAAGTAACTTTGACAAGAGAAGAAAATAGATATGTGCCGCCTGCTACACACGTCACTGTTTTATCAAGATGTCAGACGACTATATCTAGCTCTACATCTTTAATTCTACAAAGAAGAGATATAAGAATCAAGCGAGGTATGATAGTAACTATACCTAATAATGGTAATGGTGTACCTCACAACACTACGGTTAGCAATGTAGAAGGTAGAGTAGTTACACTTAGCGCTGCTAGTAGTATAACCGCTAAAGACACTGTAAGGTTTGACACTAATTCAAGTAGAATACTTGCTTTTTCAAAAACATTTACAGGGTCTAGTAACACACCAGAGTTTACTACAACAGCTACTACCGCTGCAGGTTTTAAGCCAGAACACACTATAGGTAATTTATATGGTGACTTTGAAGTTATTGCAAACGCAACTGGCAGTGGCAAGAGCATAGCTTTGAGATCTGGTTCTGGAAATACTAATCAAATAGGCGACGTGTCTCTTTCTAGCAAGTTTTTACAAGGTCCTAGCATATCTAGTACTTTAGGCGATTATGTAGAAATTACTGGAATAGATAAAGCTAATGACACTATTGCTGTGTCAGAAGATGTAAACTTTACTGCTGGAGACTTATTTAGAGTTGTAGAAGATCCAAGATCAAGCGCTATAACTACTGGTAATGGTGAAATACAAGTTATACATGTACAAGGTAATCATGTAAATGCTTCACCAGATACGTGTACTATATCAGGATACTTGTATATTAACTCTATACCTGCTGATATATCTTTACCTATTAATATTGACACATTAATTACAACTGGACCATAATGGCATTAGTAACTTTAACATTTAACAATCAACCTTTAAACACATCTTGTCAAGTTGGTGACACTGCTTACTATGTGTCTACATCAAACAATTTAAAGGGCGCTACAAACGATTTTTTAGTTAACAGTGATAACGTAACAGAGATAGGCGTGATAGTGCAAATAACTAATCCTTTAACTTCACCAGTGTTAATAGTTAGAGCTTTAGATTCGTTTCCTGGTAGTAGTTCAGATTTAACCGGTAAGTATATTTTCTTTTCAAAAGACAATAAAGCTAACTTAAGTTCGCCGCTAGGGTATTTTGCTAGTGTTAAGATGGTCAATAACTCTGCAACACAGTCAGAACTACACGCTGTTAACGCTGGTGTATTTACAAGTAGTAAATAAACACTAAAAAGTGTAACTATAAGATTATGAAAATTATATTAAAAATAAATAGATAATGTTAGGTTTTACAAGCATATTAGGCTTGCTTCCAATATTCACAGCTCTACCCGGCTTAATGAAAGCTGGTGCAGCTATTGGAGCTGCAGGTGGTCTTGTTCAAGCTATTCAAGGCAGGAATATGGCTAGAGACGCAGCTGATCGGGCTAGAGAAGCAAGGACTAGATTAGAAGAACAAAAAGATAGATTTAGAAATTTAGATACTAGTAATCCATACTTAAACATGGAGAATGTGTACGAAGATTTAACTGTAAACCAACAAGAAGCAGAGTTTGCAAAACAACAATCTTTGCAAGCTAATGCTAATATAATGGATCAAATGAGACAGGCTAGTGGTGCTTCTGGTATTGCAGCTTTAGCTCAAACATTATCTAGCCAACAAGCTTTACAAGCTCAAAAAGCAGCTGCTAGTATTGGAACTCAAGAACAAGCTAATCAACTCAAGGCCGCTGAAGAGGCTGGTAAAATACAAGGACTTGAAAGAGAAGGAGAACTTATTAGTAGACAAGCTGAGTTTGGTAAAATACAATCACTTATGGGCATGGAGGCAGATGAGCTATCAAATCAGTTAAACGCGCAGCAGCAAGCTCGTGAACAGCAAATAGCTGGTATAAGTCAAATAGGATCTTCTGTTATGGACTTTGCTTCAGTTAGAGATATTGGAGATACAATTCCAGGTGGTGTTTCAGAAGGTGGAGCTTTAGCTACACAACAGCAATTACCTAGTAATATCACTGACTCTACTCAACTGATAAACTTTTTACAAGGCTTCGGTAATCCAGACGCAGGTGTAGAAATAATTAAAGGCAAAGCATATCAACTGCAAGCAGACGGATCTTATAAACTAATTCAATAATGGCAAAACAAGCAGCAAGTAGAAGTTTAGATTATACACTAGACAGCAGTACGTTAGATAGAGTAGCGAAAGCAGGTAAAGTTAGACAGCCAAAGACAACTGTAGGCGAAGCCATAAGTGAGTTTGGTGAAGACATGTTTGACGAAGCTGAGCAGCTAAAACAAGAATCTGATCTTGCTGTAGCTACATGGGACACTGGTTTTTCCCAGCTAGGTGACAGAGGTTCTTGGGCTTCTGGAGAGCTTTACGATCAGTTTTCTGAAATGGAAGCTAAGTATAAAAATGATTATTTGCAAGCAGTTCAAAGTGGTGATAAAGTAGCTATGGGTAAAGCTTTGCAAGCTCAGGCTAATAGAGCCTCTTCACTCAACGCTTGGAACGAGCTTATGCTTCAAGCTAATGAAATATACACTGGATCAGGGTTTGGTGCGATAATAACTGATGATCCTGAAAATGCTCACATACTAGGTACGCTTGCTAAAAACGACGGCTCGGCAAAAGTGCGCATGGACGAGGCTACAGGGGAAATGGTATTTGATATACCGATGAAAGACGGAACTACGAGAACTGTTACTAGAAGAGAAGTTGATGAAATGGTAGCTGAAGGTGTAGTACCAGATGAAAGAAGAGAGGATTTTTATAATACTCAAGATAGCTTCCAGCAAACCGGCGCTAACGGTTTACCATTTGAGCGAGATAGAGCTATGAGTAATAACCTAGAAAAAATAACTACAAAAAACATAAAGTCTTATATAGATGATGTTCAGTTTGGAGCTACTAGTTTTGCAGAAGATTTTAAAGCTGGTAATCACGATTTTGGAGGTGAAACAGATTATGGAGCTGGCGAGTTAGTTGCTGTAGATATAAATTCAATACCAGATTCTGATGGTGAACCTGGTATAACAGCTGATGAAATACTAGATTATTTTAGAGGTAAAGTAGGAGACGAAGCTACACAGAAGGCAGGTAAAGAAGCAGGTAGAAAAGAAATAGCCGCGTACTTAACAGCTAAGAACTTTCAATCTTGGAGCGGTGGTAATAAAGCATATCAAGAAGGTATGGAAGCTAGAGGCGTTGATAACGCTGGGCAATTTGATAATTTATAATATAAATGAGAAAGTTATACGACGCGTTAGTTGCGGCTAACAAAATCACTATTTCTTACGAGGAGTTTTTGCAGAAGTATAATAACGATGCAGGAGCTCAAAAACTTCATACTGCTATGTCTGGTGACAATAGCTATACAAAAAGTTTTGAAGAATTTAAAACTCAGTTTGAAGTGGGAAAGCAAGGAGACCCTCAGCCAGGCGCGACAGAAGGGTCGAACAACCAACAAGCGTCAAGTGGCCAAGGTTCTACTTCACAGTTCTCGGAGGACGAGTTAGCACGCTGGAGCAAGGAGACGGAGTACGAAGGCCTATGGGAAAATAGCGAGTTTAATAAAGAAGATTACACATTATCAGGTGGCATAGGTGCTGATGGTAATCAAGAGTGGGTTTACACTGATCCTAATACAAACGAGCGTATTGCCGTTACAAATACCGACGATGTACATGGGGAGCTAATTCAGGCTCTTGAAGGCACGCTACAGTTTGAAAAAGCTGATATAGAAGCAAGAAATCAAAGAGTTCGAGATAGAAAAGAAAAAGAAGAGCGAGATCGTTTAGGTTATATTAACGAAGATTTTTGGAAAGATTATCCTGAAGATAGAGAATTTTACGTTAACTATCAAGGTGTATTAGCGCCTGAGATAATTGAAGAGTTTGAAAGAGAGGAAGAAAGAAGAAATTCAATGACTAGCACCTTTGATGTTGACTTAGACAATAAAGAAGCTATAATAAACAGTGGTAACGAAAACGACGTTGTTAAGCGCTATAAAGAAAGCGGAAGATACCCTGGTTTACAAGCTCAAGCTTCAGGCGTTATGTTTGGACATGCTGTTACTTTTACGCTACCTGACGGGCAAAGTCTTTACGTAGATTTAGGTGGAGATACTGCTGAAGGAGTTGCTCAGCTACAGAAAATAGATGATTGGTACGCTGAAAATGGTAGTAAATCAGGTCTTTCTATATTTCAAGTTGTAAATGATTTTGATTTAGATAGCGCTGGCGCACCTTTAAATAACTTTGAAGAAGTAAGAGATCAATTAAAGCCTTTAGGTTACACATTGATTAAAAGTGGAGCATTATATCGTTTGATAGACGATGCCACTGGAGAGGACATAGATGTTACTGGAAATCAGCCTGGTGTAAAAAATAAACAGTTTTCTGGCGCTGTTTTAGGTCAGTGGCTTTGGAAGAATATTTCTGAAGAGCAGATAGAAAACGAAGTATCTAAAAATGAAGTTGTAGCTAACGCTGCTTTAGCTGAATATACAGGTAAAAAAGAAGAAATTTATTCTAGTATTTCTGACACAAGTGCTGTCAGTACTTTAGAAAACAACGGCACTATATCCTCTTCAATTAAAGACGGTTTAAAGGGTAATATAAGCCAAACAGCAGAAGAACTTCTTAACTCTGTTCTTGATAAGACAGAAAAAGAAGTAGTAGATACTTACACTAGTGAAGAGTTTGGAACAAAAAAAATATACGGACAAGTATTACACGATGAGAAAAATCTTAGTGCTTTAAGAAATATAGTTGATAACAACTTTGACGTAGACGGTTGGCGTGATCTTTCAGAGCAAGATAAGCAAGTTATAAGAGACGTAGTAAAAAGCTACTCTTCTGCTACTCAAGAGGATGGTACGTATACAGCGAATACTCAAAGTTTAATAAACAATTATAAAAACACGAAAACTCGCAATGAAGCATCGCTGTACGTAGAGCAAGTAATGCGAGATGAGTATGGTGTTGAGTGGGACGATATGATCGCGGGTATAGATGAAGCTACGTCAGAAGAAAACGTAATAGCTAAAAGCCAAGCTCATAAAAAACGTTTAGGTATGATAGAAATATCTGCCAATAAAGAAGTTGAAAAATTAAGTGGTGAGCTTAATAAGTTATTAGATGATGCTGCTAACGCTGGTTTAGGCTGGAGAACTATAGAGTTAGCTACAGGTAAAATTAAAGTTATATTTGAAGGCGAAGATGAGGCTACTGTAAATAAATACCAAGGATTAGTAAACTCTAAGATGGCTTACATAGATTCTGTTCAAGAGCAGTATGTAACATCAACATCTGAAGCAGTTAACGAGTACAACGCATATATTAACGAGGTTGAATCAGCTCAGGAGCTAAGTGAAACTATAAATAAAAACTTCAATTTTAGCGACATTCTTGTAAACGATGTTCTTAGCGGGTTTGAAAATTTATTTGTAGGTATACCCGCTTTTTTTGGAAATGAAGCTGCTCAAGAAAGAATAAGAAAAGTTCAAGCTGGTGCTCAAGGTTTTGAAACCATGTTAACTATGGATCAAGCTAGACAGTACGGTAGGGTCGGTAGATTTGCTTTAAGAACTGGGGCTCAACAATCTGCTAACGTTATTACAGCTATTGGAACATCATTAATAGGCTTACCTCCAGGAATTACTACAGCGCTGACTAGCACTATGTTTGGTCTTAGCTCTGGCGGTGGTAAAAGAACAGAGCTTAATGGTTTAGTTGAAGCTTCAACTAGAGCGGAAGTACAGCTAAAAGAAATAGATGAGCTACTAGATCAAGGAAAGCTTACAGCATTAGAACATAGAGAACAGAAAATAGCTTTAGAAAAAACAATAGCCGCTGGTAAATTAGAAGCATGGCAAATAGAAAGCGCTGTGTGGTCTTCAGCTATTATTGAAGGAGGTATATCAGCTTTAATAGGTACAGTTCCAAACTCTAAAGTTGTAGCTAATGTACTTAAAGGAGGAGGTGCTGCAACTACTACGCAACTTCTTAAACACGGGCCTATGATGCAGGTGTTTAAAGGCATGGGCCAGTTTGGTAAAGAAGTAGGCGGCGAGCTTATAGAAGAACTGAGTATATACGGGTTAAGCGAGTTTAGCGAATCTATGATCATGGATAGAGACGCAAACTACGATCAGTTTAGCGATACGTTTTGGTCTACTATAATTACCGCGGGTGGTATGAACGGTCCAACTACTTTGTACACTACAACTACAAACGCGTTCGCTAGTAATTCTATTAGAAACGACGTAAAAGATATACTTGGAGACTTAGAAGGATTAAACTTTGATTTTGAAAGTATAAAACCAGGAAATAGCGACAGACAGTTCAGAGAAAGAGTATATCAAAATTTTGCTAATAAACTAGAGCAACTTGGTGTTGTTCAGTCTGGGCTAGAAGTCGATGCGTTACTTGCGGGTAAAGATATGCTACCAGAAATTTTAGGCCAAAGTATGGAGCTTGAGCGACTTAATCAAGAAGCTGGTGGCGCTAATAAAGTTCAAAATTACATAGGCTCTCTTGAAGGTAGAAAAAAGCAAGAGTTTGCAAGTAGATACAAAACAGCTCAAGACGCTGTAACAGATTTACAAAACCAGTTAGCGCAACAATACGAAAACCGTGACGCTATGGGCGAAGACGGTATTATATTTCAGCTATACGGCCAACGTGGTTTAGATATTGCAAGCGCTATATCTAGTGCAGATCCTGCGTTTGATAGTCTGTCAGCTAGAGATAAAGCAATACGTGTAAATCAACGAGTTAAAGCCAAGCTTAGAACTGATAATATAAATAGAGCAAAGCAAGACCAAGGTGTTGTTAACTTTGTAGAAGGAAAACTTAAAACCTACGAAAACTTAGACGCTGATCAAAGAAAAAGATTAGAAGATCAACTATATGAAAGCACAGCTAACGAACTGTTTGTTACTAGAGCTGTTGATGGGGTAATACTTAACGCCGAAAATGCTGTTAACGCAGAGTCTGTTTTAGGTCAAAAACTTGGAGGCAAAAAACTTAGTGATTATGTTAGTACTAAAACGTATGAAACAGTAGAAGATCTAGAACAATCTATAAAAGAAGATCAAGATAACGGAAGACTGTCTGCGACTGAAGCTAACGATATAATCTCTGGTTTAAAAGATGGTAGCGTTAAAGCTGCTATTATAGGAAACGAGCATAGAGTTATAGCTCAATTTGCTGATACTGCCGCAGAGAACATTGCTAATGGTGATATTATGCAAGCCACGGCTATAGTGCACGAAATTGGTCACGCGGTCGACGGTTTAGCATTTACTGCTGAAGAGCAAACAGAGTACTCTCAACAGTTAGAAAACGATATATTAAGTAACGATAAGCTTAGAAGACTGCACTTAGCAGCAATGTCTGACATAAACAATGTGTATCTTGTAGACGAAAACAGTAATCCTATAATTGATAACGACGGTAACGTCGTTCAAATAAATAGCATACAAGACTTGGCTGGGTTAGCTCAAGACCTGCTTATTTCTAAACCTAAGAAACAAGAGCTTGAAGAAGAATATGTTAGAAGAGTTGGTGATTACTTAAATGATAAAAACAGCTTTGGTCAAGAAATAAATGAAGCAAATAAAGTTCAACAAAGCTTTCAAAACAAACTTCGAGGTTTAGTTGGTAGAGACTATAAGTTTAACCAAGAAGGCGATGCTCTTAATTACATAGTCAGCTACAACAATGACTTTAAAAAAGGACGTATATCTGATGCAACTAAAAGAAGAATAGAAGCTAGATTTGGAACTGAAGGTCTTATAGGTGGCGCTACTAGAGAGTCTAGATCACAGCGAGGTATAAATCAAGACGCAAGCGCTAGAGCTGATGCGCTTTACAACGAGCAAGGCGTAGGTGCTGCAGATCAGATATTAGATATTATGTCACCTGCTGTAGGCAAGATGGCGGATAGGTATAGGACTTTACCAGGCTTTAATAAAATAGAGCTTGAGTCACAAATACTAAGAGGTAATCGTGGCGCGTATGATCTTATGCTAGATTATGACGAGAGATCTGCCAAATACGTTATGTCAGATGACAGCGCCGTGAACGTTATTGTTACTACTAAAGGTGAAGTTAAAGTCAATAATGAAGTTGTTGATACATTAGAAAATCCTAGTGAAGCTGAGATTACTCAGTACGTAGAAAATAATTACGGAGATATAAAAGAGCGTAACCAAATACCTATTGCGGGTTATGTATTTCAGCAGTTAAATCTTAGATTACCTGAGTTTGTTAAAGCCGCAGGTGTCGAAGCAGAGTTTACTCAAGACATTGAAGATCGTAGAGACATTAAGGCAGATACAGATATTGAAGGTGATATCGATAGAATAGAACGTAAAGGTACTGGAGTTAAATTAAAAGAACGTTTAGGGCCTAGAGCCATGGCTATGCATGATAATGTTGTGCTAGGTATTGACATGTTTGATGTGTATAACGAGGTAGGTATAGTTGAAGGTGATACTGAAGGTCAAATAAATACTAAACTTGATTCTTGGATTGAGCAACAAGTTATAACAAACGAAGACGGTACAACGCAGCCAGATCAAGCTCGTATTAATGACGTGCTTCTTAGGTTGCAAAGATCTCAAGGAGTATCACCCATTAACACTGTTGGCAAAACATATAAATCTATAGGTAACCAAGTAGAAGATGATGCTCAACGTATGTTTGGAGTATCACCTAAGCCTGGTAACTTAACTAAAGGTGATGTTGCAAACGCTCAACAATACATACTAAGGAACGGCCAAACGTTACTTAACTTACTTCCTGAAGGATTTATACAAGTTAAAGGCGAAAGAACCGCTTCAGGTGTTCAAAAAGTTCTACTACAAAGCGGCTTGTACGAGCAGGTATTTACAAGTGAAACTAGATCTTATTATAAGAAGAATCAAGATTTAGATGTTAAAAAAGACTTGCACCCTATATTTGGTATTACACCTGCTGGTACTCCTAATGTAAGCGATAGAAACACTAGCGCTAGAATAAGGGCTTTGATTGATCAGACTGGTAGAGCAATTACAGTTCAAGCAGCGCAAGAAGCTTTATTTACTAAAGCAAAGAAAACACCGTCTAGAAAAGTAGCTGCAGACGCGTTAATGCAGAGAGCTGTATTAGAAGACGGTAAGTCTTCTGTACTGTACTCTAAGAGCATGAGAGACCTTATGGCTAATGATTTAGTTGTAGGCGAATCTATCATTAACTCTATGAAAGAAAGAGGTTCAAAAGCAATACAAGCTAACGGTGGTAAATTACAAGGTGCGTTAGGCCAAATATTAGACTACGAGCAGCTTGCTGATTTGCATGCTGAAGAAAGTCCTTTTAAAAGCGATAAGGCTAGAGAAAGATATATTGCAAGTTTAAAAAATAAAGTAGCCAACGTAGGTAAAGATCTACAAAAAATACACGACGACTTTTTATTAGGAGAAGCTGAAACAAAAGCTATTGAAGACTCTGGTTTAATAAACAAAACTGTTAACGAAGTCATGATTGATACTCTTGTTGCTGAGCTTGAAGGAGCTCAAGTAAAGGGTATGGAGCAACTTGCTAATAAGTTAACAGGCGAAGATATAAACACAAACGACGACGGAGCTAAAGCTACAGATGTTAGAAATCCTGAAAACGCCGCTAGAACTAGAGCTCAGCTACCTGAAATATCAAGAAGGTTTGAAGAGAAGGTGGGTAAAGGCGGTTCTGAAGCTATGGTTGTTGATGGATACGCGGCTGCAGCTAAAACAGGTGAAGGTGAATATGAGTTTATAGGTGAAGATGGTAAACCAAGCATTACAAATTATAGGAAAGTAGAAGGCTGGACGCAGTATAAGACAGATAAAAAAGGTAATAAAAAACGTCAAGACAATAGAAAGGGTATAACAAGTGGCGCGGCTGATACAAGGTTTTTAACTAAATCTACTAAAGGTGATAGAGGTAATTTTAATAAATTTGTAGGTGAAGGTGTAATTACAAAAGGTAATTTAACATCGGCTCAGTTAAACAATATTGTATTACCAAAGATAAAAGACATACAACAGTCTCAAAGAGAGTTTAACAACGGATTTAGAGCATATATAGAAGTTCTTAGAGAAATGGTGGCTGATGGCAGCATGTCTAAAGAAGATGCTATTATACACTTAAACATACAAACCTCTAACCCTAAAGGTTTAGGTAGAAAAGCTGCTATACTAGATTACTTACCTGTAGATGCTAAAGGAAATATACTAAGCTTTGATGGAGAGTCTAGGCTAGAGCATATGACACCAGCTGCTACAGTTAATATGACAGCGCTGGCATACGTGCTTACTGGAGATGCACAAGCTAAAACAGAGTTTGACAACGTTATGGATAACTACAGACTAGCTTACTTGCCTGCTAAGTTTGATAACATGGTCAATGTTAATTATAAGTTTACAATGCCGCACTGGTGGAGATCATACATGTCTCCATTAGTTAGGTACTTTTCGCCGCGTATGTTACGTAGAGGCTTTGGTAATCTTAGGTTAAAGCAAATGTCTACTGGCGTTATTCTTGGCGGTAATTCTGTAATTGATACTAAAGCCTTTGCTGAAGCTGAGCTTAGACAAAGAGAGGTTTTATTATTACCTGATGATGCTAGCGCAACTGATGTTGTAAATAGAAAGCAAGAGGTTACAAATGCTGTAAGAAGTACGGTAAGAAGATCTGCTGGTGAGTCAAGAGGCATGTCAGCTTGGGACTTTGATGACACGTTAGCTACTACAACTTCTAATGTTATATTTAACAAAGACGGTGAAACAAAAATTGTAAGCGCCGAAGACTTTGCTAAAGAAGGTGCTAAGTTAAAAGCCGAAGGTTGGATACCAGACTTTTCTGAATTTAACAAGGTAATGGGTGGTAAGCCTGGACCTATGTTTGAAGCAGCTTTGAAGCGAGCTCAAAAATACGGCACTGAAGATACATTTATACTTACAGCTAGACCACAAGAAGCTGCACCTGCTATTAAAGAGTTTTTAGATTCAGTAGGTTTAGATATACCTATTGAAAATATAACTGGCTTAGCTAACTCTACTGGCGAAGCTAAAGCTGCTTGGCTGTTAAATAAGTATGCTAACGGTTATACTGAAATAGCTTTTGCAGACGATGCTATGCAAAACATTGATGCTGTTAAAAAAGTATTTGATGCGTTTGATATTAAAGGTAAAGTTGAGCAAGCTAAAGTTAGATTCAGTAGAGACGGATCTAATCAAATGAGCAAGATACTAGAGCAAGGAGGTTTAGATCTTGCGCAAGACTTAAATACTATATTAGAAGAAACTAAAGGGGTAGCTGCTGAAAAAAGATTTTCTGCGATTAAAGCAAAACAAAGAGGTAAAAATAAAGGTAAGTTTAAATTTTTCTTACCACCATCAGCAGAAGATTTAAAAGGTTTAATATATCCTTTCTTAGGTAAAGGTAAAGTTGGTGAACAACACCACGCTTGGTTTAAACAAAATTTATTTGATCCGTTTACAAGAGGTACTAGAAGAATAAACACAGTTAGTTTAGAGCTCACTACAGGTATTAGAGAGCTTAAGAAAGCTATGCCAGATGTAAAAAATAAATTACGTAAAAAAATAGCAGGTACTGCTTTTACTAATGATCAAGCTATACGAGTTTATAACTGGGATAAAGCTGGTTTTGATATACCTGGATTATCTGAGGCAGATAAAAACAGATTAGTAAGAACTGTCGAAGGCGATCCTAATATGAAAGCTTTTGCTGAAAGTTTAAATGAAGTTATGTACCAGCCAACAGGTTTATTAGAAGGACCTGATGCTGGCTGGTTAGCAGGTAGCATAGCGTCAGACGCTTCAGATACTATTAGAGCCGCCAGAGATCTACACCTAGTAGAGTTTAATGATAACATTGACGCTGTATTTTCTGAAAAAAATTTAAACAAAATTGAAGCTGTATTCGGTAGTAATCATAGAGAGGCTATTGAAGATATGATGTATCGTATGAAAACTGGTAGCACTAGACCTGCTGGACAAAACCGTATGATGAACAGTTTTTTAAATTGGATCAACGGGTCTGTAGGTACTACTATGTTCTTTAACGCTAGATCTGCTATGCTTCAAATGATATCTAACGTTAACTTTATAAACTGGAGCGATAATAATCCACTAAAAGCTGCTCAAGCTTTTGCAAATCAAAAGCAATATTGGGCAGACGTGTCTATGATATTTAATTCACCTTTCTTAAAACAAAGAAGAGGTGGTATTGGTACTGATTTAAACGCAGCTGAGCTACTGCGTGACTTACAAGGATCAGACAAGCCTATGAAGGTGTTTATATCTAAGCTGCTTCAACTAGGTTTTACACCTACACAAATTGCGGATAGCTTAGCTATTGCTACTGGTGGCGCTACAATGTATAGAAACAGGGTGCAAAGTTATATTGAAAAAGGTGATGTCCAGAGAGATGCTGAGACTAAGGCTTTTGAAGATATGATGGAAATAGCTGAAGAAACTCAGCAGTCCGCTAGACCAGATAAAATATCTCAACAACAGGCTTCTCCTCTTGGTAAGTTAATACTAGCTTTCCAGAATACACCTATGCAGTATAATCGTTTGATGAAGCGAGCTGCGCAAGATTGGGTTAATGGCAGAGGTGATTACAAGACTCACGCTTCAAAAATAGTTTACTACGGAGCTGTGCAAAGCGCTATATTCTACGGATTACAAACAGCACTATGGGCTACTATGTTTGGCGATGACGAAGAAGATGACGTAGAGCAGAAGCAAGAACGAGTGATTAACGGCATGATAGACAGTATACTACGTGGTGCTGGTATTGGAGGCGCTGTTATATCTACTGCAAAGAATACTATATTAGAGTTTTTTGAACAGAAAGCTAAAGAAGAAGACGACGAGTACTTTACAGAGTTCAACGAAGCAGATGTGTTAATTGAAGCTCTTAACTTGTCGCCGCCAATAGGTATTAAAGCTAGAAAATTATTGAGTGGTATGAGAACTTGGGAATATAACCAAGATGTTATTGACCAAATGGATAAAACAGATATTGATAATCCTATATGGGATGCTACTTCTAACGCTATTGAAGCTGTAACTAATATACCTTTAAATAGGCTATATAATAAGTGGCAAAACTTATCAGAAGCTGCTAACTCTGATAATGAAACTTGGCAACGCGTAGCTATGTTTTTAGGCTGGAGTCGCTGGAACCTTGGTATACAAAACTCCGATGTTATGACTGCTAAGCAAGAAGTTAAAGAGATTAGAGCTCAAGAAGCAGAAGAAAGAAAAGAGCAAAAGAAAATAGAAAGAGAGGTACAGAAAGCTGATGAAGAGCTTCAAATTATTGAAGACAATAAGTTAGATCAAGACGAAGAAAGAGAAAACGGCGCTACTGAGGTTCAATGCGCTGCTGTTAGCGGATCAGGCAAACGCTGTTCTAACATGGCTTTAGATGGTAAAAGTTTCTGTACAGTACACGACGAAGTTCCTCAGCAAGCAAACGAAGTACAGTGCTCACACATAAAGAAAGACGGTAAA
>Ga0098042_1000095_pt1 | contig 29637 bp, 11 predicted proteins | sample 9_EtaG_FD_75066 | JGI IMG/M metagenome (GOLD analysis project Ga0098042, IMG submission 75066) | Marine viral communities from the Subarctic Pacific Ocean - 9_ETSP_OMZ_AT15188 metaG | ecosystem: Environmental > Aquatic > Marine > Oceanic | place: Pacific Ocean | collected 2015-01-10
AATATCTTCAAGACAACTTTTAACACTTACCTTGACAAATTTTACATCTTGTTTGAGTGAATCAATTTCATTGTCATAATGTTTGATTTCTGGAAGAGATTCAAACTTTTTACTTACCTCTTCTTTTAAATTGGTAAAATATGACAGAATTGTTTCATCTGTTTTTACACTTTCCTTGTTAATCCTCTTGATTTCTGTCTCAAGAGTTTGTTTTAGTTTATTTTGCTCCCCTAAAAGTGCTTTTTTTAGTTTTCTGTCATCATCTTTAAATTCATGCTTATGATCATAAACCCTTAGAGTGATTTCTTTGAGTTCTTTATAAATTTTGTCCTTAGATTCTGAATATACATTCTTAAAATCTTTAAAATCAACTTTTTGCTCAAAATCCTTAACTTCAATAGTTTCAACTAATTCAGAAACTCTTAAATCAATGGTATCTTTAATTAAATCAAAGTGACTTTCTACTTTTTTAAAGTCATCATCTATAACACCAAAGGTTTTTCCAATCCATGAAAAGTCTGGAACCTCATTTACCTCATTAACCCACTTTGGGAAGGTTGGAATATTGTCATTTATCTCTTCAATCCTTAATTTAAGTATATCAAGGTCATTTTCGTAGTATTTTACCTCAGGAAGAGACTCAATTTCTTCCTTAATTCTTGAAATTTTGCTATAAATTAACTCAATATCACCTTCATAGTACCTAACTTCAGGAACTTCAGGAATTTTTTGCTCAATTTCAGATAATTTTACCTCAAATTGCTCATTTTTTGCCTTAAGATCATAAATTTTGTCACTTTTAAGGTCATACTGTGAGAAATTTTCTTGAATTTCTGCAATTTTTTCACTTATCTGACCAATTTCATCATCATATGACTTAATTTCAGGTATTTCAGGTATTTGTTTTCTTACATCATTGACTAATTTGACTAACTCTTGCCATTCAGGTGCTTTTACAACGTCAATAACTTCTGCAAATGTGTTTCCATTTGCATCTTCAATAGTTTGATTCTCTTCTAGAGGGTGAGTTTTATATTCTTCTACTGATGGTAATTCTTTTTCTTCTTCAATAAAATCCTTATAAGAGGGCAGTTCACTCTCCTCTAGATAATCATTTATTGACGGCAAGTCTTCTTTATTAGACATTCTATTAGTAATAATACTTTGGGATTTCTCTCCCTGGTGTATTATTTATCAGTATTATTCTTCAGTAACTTTTGCAGTTCTGCAGTTGATCCAACAAATAAAGCATTATTGACTGTGGTTGGACCTTTATTAACTTTTTCTTCCTCAACATCTTTTAACTTTTGTTGAAGAGTCATTAGTTTATCTGTGGCATCAGCAACATTTTTAATTAACTGACCAGCAACCTCATATGCTCTTGGCATTTCACTTTCTTGAGCAAGTTCTAGAATACCATTGATTGCTTCTTGACCTTTTTCTATAATAGAGTATAGATTTCCTCTTGTATATTCATAATCTTTTTCTACATCATTTTTGACAATATGAGCAGGTTTATCTTTACCTGGTGTAATGTCTATGATACTATCATCAGTCATAACAGTCCACCATCAAATCCAAAGTTATCACCAATATCAATGAATCCTGCATCAGATGCTTCAATGCCAGAGACTGCTGCTCCAAGAACATGATTTGATGCTGTGGTTTTATCTTGTCCCCTGTCCACAGTTAAGTTATTACCATTTACAGATTTAACAAACATTTCCTCATCACCAATAGTGATGTATTGTTTGGCAGTAATTACTGAACCATTTGAAACACTAATTATAGTTTCTGTGGCATCAACATCTTCAGCAAGTTCTGTAAGTACATTGCCTGTGTAGTTCTTAGTTGCTCTTGGTGCTACACTATATGAAACATCTCTACTATATGCTTGACCAGAAGCAGTTCTCTGACCAGATACGTAACCAATTTGTACTTTTTTAATAACATCACTTGAAACATCACTGATTGGTCCATATAGATTTGTCTTTGCAGAAAATCTTAGTGTGTAAACAAGTGCTCTTCTAGTATCAAAATTACCTTCATAATCATCTTCCATTGACACATTTTCAAGTTGAACAGGTACATTTACAACTTCTCTAAGTTCACCAAGAAGTTTAATTGGAAGTGTATATGATGGTTGAAAATATGGCAAAATCTGTTCAATAATTTGCAAAGCATCATCATTTAACTTTGTCATTATTGAAAGTTCAAATCCCATATTATATGGGACAGGCATAAAAACTTTTTTTGTTTTTGTTCCTGAATCAGTTACAGGATGAAATGCTTGTGTTTGAGTTGCTTTTCTTACAGGATCATATTGTAAATCAGTAAATTCAAATGACATTCTTGGAAGAGTCATTTGAACTGGTTTATTCAAATCTGCTTGTTGCTCCAGTCTTGCTAAAAACTTTTGAGTAGGTCCATATGCAAGTGGAACTTTAATGACACTGAAAGTATCATCATTAGCATCTTTTTTGTGGATCTCAATTCCGTTAAAGAGAGAACCAAATGCTATGATTACTGATCTAAAGATCTCATTGTAAAAATGCTCAAACATTTTATTGTTACTTTTTATTTATTTATCAAGGCATACCAAATGGATTTATTTTGGTAAAATCAATGATTGCATCTGCTTTTGTTTCAATAGTATCATTATCTGCAAATGGATCATTTAAATCATCTTTATTGACAAGTCTTACTGCAAATGATGCACCTGATTCTGACCCAACAATATTTTCACCAACAAGGAAAGCTCCATCAACAATTGATACCTCAAGAGTATTGTTTACAGCATCAAATTCTTTAACCCTTGCAGTAGTGCCTGAACTTGAACCTGTAACAATTTCATTAAATATATAACTTCCTGTTGCTACACTTGCTGGAGGTGCAGAGAAAGTTAAAGTTGGAGTGCTTGTATAACCACTACCAGGATTGACTATGAATGCAGCAGTAACAATACCTGCAGAATTAATACGTCCTACACCAGTTGCAGTTATACCTCCAATTGGTGGAGAGGAGAATGTTATAGTTGGATTTTCAATGTAACCAGAACCAGAGGCAGTAATCGTAATACCAGATATACTTGTATTTGTTGTTAATCCAGTGGTAGCAACTGCTCCATTACCCCCACCACCACTAATTACAATTAAAGGTGCAACTGTGTAACCAGAACCAACATTTGATAGTAATATGGAATTAACAGAACCACCTTTTGTTCCATCACATCCAACAAAGTCATTAGTTATAGATGCTATACCAACAGCAGTTACTCCACCTGGAGGAGAAGAGGAAAACCCAACTTTTGGTGCTGATGAATATCCACCACCCATATTTGTTATTATTGGAATAGTAATCCCACCAGTTGTTGTGGTTGCTGTTCCAGTTGCTGTAATTGCCTGACCAATTAAAGTCAGAGTCTGCATGTAACCTAGTTGTTCAATCTCATCATCAATTGTCTCTACACCAGTGTCAAGAACTTCATCTTCAAATCTGTACAGTTGACATTTCAACGTATATACATAATTTTTTTGAAGTTGGTAGAATGGTTGTTCATGTTCAACATAATTAATCTCAAATAATCTATCACCTAGTGGGAAGAAAATTAAATCACCCTCTTTTGGTCTAGTAGACAACTCAATATTTGGTATATTTTTTATAAGTGGAGTAATATAATTCTCATATCTTTCTCTTGATACAATCAGTGTTAGGTCATCTTGCTCTTCAATTCCAAATTTTGATAATAATGTTCCCTGACCACCATATCCTTCATAACTATCAAGATATGCTTCTATAGGATATGCATTGTTAAATTCAGATTGAATTACTTCTCTAATAACAGTATTTTTAGTAACATATCTTCTAGGAATATAATATATTTCAATTCCATACATCTGCAACTGCTCGTTGACCAGACTCTGTATGAGATTTTGCTCTTGTTTAGAGTTGTTTAAAAAATACGGATTGAGCATGTGATCAACCTATCAAATCCATTGGTGGTAACTCATACTTACTTAACATCTCAACCTTGATTTCATCAAGTTCTCTTTGACCATCATCAAAGAGTTGTCTGCCATTAAATTCAATTCCCCCAGGTAGTTTTACACCTGTAAATTTAATGAGGTTCTGTCCCCATTGCCTTTTAATTAAAGCGGTCAAATATCTTTTTAAGAAAGGATCATTATATACTCTTGTATAATCATTTGGATTAAGTGCTCTATAACATTCAAGAATAATAAATTCATCTTTTTTCAAATTATCCCAATCTACATCAAGATACATTCTATCTTGTCTAATATTAAATCTAATTCTCTTGTGAGTGTTAAGGAGAAAATCCATTGTCTCCAAGTAACTCATTGACATTGAATATGATAGCAGGTCAGTGCTACCAAAGTAGTAAATATCATTCAAGAACAATTGATACTTGAAACTAAACATGTTAGAACTACTTGCTGCCTGAGCATCGTCATATTTAAATATTCTTTCAATACCTATAACTTGGGGTGGGACTTGAATATAATTGCTATTTTCATAAAAAGCAAAGTTTGTAGAATCACCACCAACTGTAGTGCTTACTGTAGTTGAAGTGATCCCAGTTTGAGTGGTTGCACTTGAAGCACCTGGAGGTCTTGCTTTACCTCTTTCTACATCTTTTTCAGTAATTTGATACTTTAAGAATGTTTTTTCAACACCATCATAGTGTCTTTCTTGAAAATGTTGAATGGCATCATCCATTAAGTCCTGAAGTTGTTCTTCAGCAACGTTAATTTCTAAGACAGGGGCACCTAACTGTCTTAAACAATAATCTATAAGTTCTTGTCTTGAAGAAGGTTGTGCCATTATACACTATATCCTTTTTTATATTTAGTTATACGGAGAGACCTCCTTCTACTACTACATTTCCTGATACCATTTTGTAAACTGTAGATGCTGAACTTACAACATTAATGTCAAAATAATATCTACCTGGTTTCAAATCTTTTGTAATAGTATCTGTAAGTGAAATATTAAATTCACCAGCAGCAGCACTTGAGATACCACTAGTGAATGTGGTTATTCCTCCTGAAGATGATCCAATGGCAACACTTTTCTTTAATTTACCATGAACAGCATAACCAGATAAATCAAAAGCAGACTTATTTTCTTTATTAACTTTAAATGTAGATCTAAAGTCAGCACCTTCCAATATTGTGAGGTTTACACCATATGCAGTATTGGAGTCTGGATTAAAGGTGATTGTGTTGTTAGCCATTGGTTATTGCTTTTAACATTGATTTGATTTCATCTAGATCACCCTTTAAATTATCAACTTTTTTTTCAAGGGAGTCTACTCTTTCTTTATCAGATAAAAGTTTCTCCCTGTTTTTTATGTATGCATCAAATTCATTTTTATTTGTATTAATTATGGCATTTGTTTTCCCATCTCTCAATAGGTTTTTATTGCCCTCAACTGGAATTAAACTCATGCTAATGCTAATGCTCTTAGATTTCTGAATTGGGGAACAACTGCCTGATTAGATGATGTTCCTATCAGTTTAAGTCTAAATGACTTAAATGGTTGAAGATTATCCATAGTAAATTTATATTCAGTAAAGTCATTAACTGCAGGTGTTTGGGTCAATTTGTCATTTTTTTCTTTTCTAATGTCAGGAGTTCCATTTGACAGAGAAGGATTGATAACGTTTCCAAAAGTATCAATATTATTAATACCTGGAAATGGTCTAAACTTAGTTTCTTTTGCACTTACATTTTGATCAAGAGCATAGAAAACTCTTACATCATTAGAATTTGCAATGTAAGCATCGATGAATACCTTCAAAGATGTGGCAGGATTTTCAAGAGTTACATTTTTAGTAACATATATCATACTATTAGGATCATTTGGAATACCTGCAACTCTTGCATCAGTGGCAAAGTCTAAAATTGGACCATCAACTCTATTTGATACAAATACAACAGATGAATGATTAAGATCAATCATAGGTGAAATTCTCTTATCATAAGTAAGTAAATCAAGATTTAAAGTAAATGATTTATTACCAGGGAATTGTGTGAGATTTTCATTTTGGTTGATTGATGATGCAACCATTCTCTGTGATTCAAAATAGTTCTTTTGATTAAATTGAACATCTTGGAATCCCTGGTCAATAAATGCTATTTCATCACCTGAAACAGATGTTTCAGAAATAGTTCTAGCAGATGCAAGAACATATGAACCCTCTGGTGTTGTTGAGGTAATGTCAGGGATAATTATGGAATATGGAATGTTATAGGATCCTTTTGCTGTATTTGTGTTAGTAGATCCATCAGTTAGATAATTTGTTTTTGGAGCAAATGTTCCTATTCCTGTTCTATCTGTACCATTTGAACTCATGTCAATTTTAATATGATATGAGTCAATTGCTAAAGCATCTTTTTTAGTTACATCTTGAAGATTGTGGATTGTATTTATTCTTCTTAAAGAAACATCATTAAACTCATATTTTGTAACAATGTCATTTGTCTTATGACTTGCAGCAATTCCTTCTGCTGCTCTACCAATACCAGTTAATGTTCCAGATGTTCCACTACCAGATGTAACACCCTCATATTTAATAATTTCCTCACCAATCTGAACATATCCTGGATTGGTATTTGAAACACCTACATTTTCAAAATTTTCAAATCCATTTGTGTTTGCAATTGAAATATTTGCAGTGCTAGATCTTGTTATATTAGTAAGAATACTGGTAGGAGCACCAGATCCTTTTACATTTCTCAATTGTACTCTATTTGTATTAGAGTACATTCCATGATTTCTTTGATTGATCTTTAAATGAAGACCATCATTAATAACTGTTGTGCTTGTAGGACAAACTGAACCACCAACGCCAGCATTGATTGAAAGTCTGGTGCCACCAGTAGAATCATATAAGAGATAGTCAGTAACATTAGTGCTAAAATCACCCTGAACATTGTTCAAGATAAGTGTATTTTGTGCTGTAATAATACCAACTGTAAGTTGACATCCAGATCCAAGTTCATTAATTCCAAATGGTAAAGGTTTAAGAACATCTCCCAATGAATAGTTACTTCCTCCTGATCTGATAGTTGCACCAATAGCAACACCATCAAGCACAGTTATATCAGCAGTTGCATTGATACCTCTGCCAGTTACTGCAGTCAAACCAACTCCTGTAAATGTAAATGAACCTGCAGATGGTGTAAATCCTATTCCAGCGGTTGTAACACTGAGTTGACCTGTAGCAATACCAGCAAACTTTCTAACAAAACCAGATGCTCCAGTATTCACCTGAATAACTTTATTGCCAACAATAAGTGGATTTGATGCAGATCCTTGATTAACTGTTGTACCAATACCAACACTAATGCTTCTAGATTCAGCAAGAATTGCACCAGGTCCAATTGCTTCATTTTTATCATCAAGTTCAGGATTATAGAATTGAATATTTCCAGATCCTATAAAATCACCTCTATGAAGAACAAACTTCATATCTTCATATTGACTTGGAGTCCAAACTGAAGAGTTTTGTGACTTGAAGAGTGAACCAAGTACAGGTTGTTCAGTTACTAAGATTCTACCTGATTCTGTGGCAAGAGTAGTTACATCTGCCTCTCCAAGTCTAGAAATCCAAAGATTGTATGTAGTTACACTTGAGAGAACAACTAATGCATATTCACCACCTGGTCTTAAATACACAGGTGATTCAAATCTAAATGTTGTTGCTGCTGTGCCATCAGCAGAAACATTAACATCATCAGGATCAAGGGTCAATTCTGAATAAGCAAGAATAGTATTATTTGGAGTTCCTAATGTAGTTTCTCTAATCTGTACAGTTACAGGCAAAGTATCATCTTTAGTCTGAAAGAATAAATCAACCTTTGTAGCATAGATTCCAATAGATGAGTCAATCTTAAAAGTCTGTGCAAGCGGATCACCTCTCCTTGGACGAGGGGGTGTTGGTGGAGGAGGGGGAGTTGGTCTTAATGTTGTGCTGTTAATGATATTCAGATCTATGTTAGACTCAATAATCTGAGATTCTGGAAGCACATCAACTGTGCTAACTCTTGCATTTCTAAGAGACAGAGTTACTTCTTCTGTAGTATCAATGTCACCTTGTGAATAGAAAATTTCCTCTGCTTCAGTAGTAGTGGTTCCTTCAATGCTACTGTTTATTGAACTGCTTGTAAGTTTAAATACATTTCTACCTGTATTGAAGGTTTGTATTGTTAAATCACCTTCACCAGGAACTTCAAAACAACCTTGCAATGTACCAACTCTATCTGTTATAAGGTTAACATTAGATACAGTTGCTTCAGCTCCACTTGTTTGACCTTGAAGAATCATTGTATTTACTACATGACCAGTGAAGGTTGGATTTTCTTCTGAGGCAAGTGTAACAGTATCTACATTAAGAATTGTGCTTTGAGCAGAATAAACTGAAGGAACAACGTTTGATCTTAAATAAGGATTACTATCATAAAAATCAGTTGGATTATTGTAAGGACCATACTTATGATTAGCACTAGCAACCCTAAATCTTAATTCCTCTTCAGTTGCTCCAGGAATTCTTCCTACAACTTCCTCACCAACTTGGAACACACCAGAATTCATTACAATCTGAATCAACTTAGGAGTGCATCTTGTAGTTACATTTACATTATCAAAGAAAGCAAATACTTGTGTATTTGGTTTCATTCTAGTGCCAGTGAATTCAATATTTCTCTCTCTCATAAAATTAGAGATAGATCTATTTGTAATTCTAGTACCAAGTGATTCTGCATCTGTTAAAATTTCATTTACAGTCTGCTGAACACCAGTTCTATTTTGTTCAATATTAATAGTGCCATCAAGTGATGTTGAATTGATTGAACTTAAATTAGCATTGTTACCCCTCAAACCCAAATCAGCATTAGATCTACCAGTTCTTCTTGAAGCAGCTGCAAATGTTTCAGTTTGAGTTGATCCTGAAAGATCAAGACTAATTCCAGTGGTCTCCCAAGAATTCCACAAAGTAGGTGCTACACCTGTTCTCAAACCATCAGCACCATCAGTCACATCTGCTTGAAGTGCATCTGCAATTGACTCAAAATTGCCCTCTATAATAACATTATTTGTTTCAGGTGGTAGAGTGCTTACCCAAACATCTGTAGTTGGATTTAAAGCAATACTTCCTTGATAAAAATCAATTAAAAAAGGAGTGACATTTTCAACTCTTGTGGCATATGGTTGAGATATTTCTGCAACCTCAACATAATCTAAACTAATTACATCTCCAGTTCTTCTTACATTTTGTCCAGATAAAGATGCAAATCTTGAATCAATATTTGATGGAGTATCTCCACCAATTCCTGGAATAGCAGAACTACCAACTTGAAGATTAACTGCTGTTGAATAGTGTGCAGGTCTTAAGATTTTTTGCACAGGATCAATACTATTTCTAATACCAATGCTTACATCTTGTGGAGTATATGAAGAGAAATTATCAATGAAAATACCAGATTTGAATCTGTTTAATCCATTAGCATCAGAAACAAAAGTATTAAGAGTGTTTTGCTCAAGAAGATTTAGAGAAGTGTAATATTCAAGATTTTTAATTCTCTTTTCAAGTTTTGCGATATCATTCATTTGATATCTCTTGTGTTCAATAAAATTAATATTTGATTCTTTTACATTGTAAAGATATGGTGGATTAAAAACATTAGCAATATTTAAAGCACCAGGTAAAACATCAGGAAGTTCTGGTCTATCAGATGGAGCTCCAAGAGTAACTTGAATATCTCCATTTTTAGTCAGATAAACCCTATCTGCCCTTCCAAGATAGTAATCATACGCAAGAATTGTTGACTCATCACTTGCAAAAATATATTTTGAACTATGATTACTATTATCAAAAATTCTTCCATCAAACTCAAATGGTGAATTACCACCTTCAGTAATAGTATAATCTGAAACTCTTGGTCTTAAATCAATTATGTCAGTATTTCTAAATCCATCTACAGACTGAATTTCCTTAGAATAATCACAATTAGTATATGAGTTTGCAGTTGTTATATCACCAGTATCACTAGAATCATAATCAAGATATCCATAATAAATAAGGAGTTTCTTAGTAGGAGTGTGAGAACTGAATCTTCTTCTTATCCTTGATATATCATAAATGTCACTTCTTTGACCATTATCAAAATCAAAAGATGATGTAATATTTGGTGAACCTGCTGTAACGTCAGAAATATTTGATATAATATTGGTATTTGTAAAACTTACAATTTCATCATTTTGGAAAGTTTTATTATTAAGATACGCAAAAGCAATTGAACTTGAAGATAATTGCTCCAGATAAATTCCTTTAGCATCACTTAAATTGCCAACAAATATATCACCAATTTGAAGATCATTTGTATTACCACTTGGACCTGTCATATTACTGACAGTCAATGTTGGACTAGATGGGTTATTTACATCAATGGATTCAAATATTGCATGAACAAGGTAAGCATCTGGTTTATTTAAAGAAATAACATTATCTTGAACCCTTGTTCCAAAAGGATAGTTTCCATACTCAAGTCCATCATTTAAAGTTGTACCTGCAAAACCTACTTTATCAATACCTGATATTGGGTTAGATGATTTATCAACTAATAATTTCTGAACAATATTTTTTCTTTTTACTTTTGAACTAACTTTATTTTGAGAAACAGTTCCAACTAAAACTGCAGCACCAGTTCCAGTTAAACCTTGAATTGTAAGTTCTGTTCTGGCACTATTAAATGAAAACTTATCACTTGTAAGAGTTTGGGTGGTTCCATCATCACTTTGAAGAGAATATCTCTCTTCATCAAATGATGTCCAAGTTTGATTAGAGAGGTCATCAACAGCAATAGCACCTGTATCACCTGCTGCACTAATGGTTACATTTTTCTTTACTCTTATTACTGCACTAGAGTTATTTAAGTTTACAGAATTTATATTTACATTAGGTAAGGCACTATAAAGTGAATTTTTATTTGCGTCATTTCCACTATTTGATGAGTTTGTTAATTTAGTTGTAACAATTTTAAGATCATTTACATCAAAAGTGGCAGTTGGAAGACCACCATCAGCAACTCCAGTGACAGAAGAAACACCTGAAATTGTAAAATTAGTTGATGCTACAGAAACAACTCTTGCAAATGAAACATCATTCAATCCTGGTCTTTCATACTGAATTATATTACCAGATGTTACAACTCCAACAAAAGTGCCTCCACCCAATGAAGGACTAGTTACAGTTGAAATACCTCCACTTAATGCACTAATTCTTGCATTATCAAAGGTTAAAATAGGACTTTGAATTATATCAGCAGTAAATGTATTAGCAGTTCCAACAACCCCAAAAATTGATTTAACATCAGAAAGAGAATATTGTCTAGTAGCAACTAAAAATCTTTGTTGATCATCATCTCCATTTAAAGTAACTGGTTCACCAACTTTAAATTGACCTCTTACATTGAAAAGAGTGTGCGCAACACCTGTGTGTGATGTATGAATATAACCATTTGCACCACTATTTTTACCTTCAATAAATGTTGATTTTGCTAGTGTAGCAGACAAATTAAGAGTAATTTCATTTTTAAATTCAATATCAAATAGTGAAAGATCCCATTGATTTAGATTTGAATTTGATGCATCATATGAACCAGATTCTAAAGCAAAATCATAAATTCTTGCCTTACCAATTTCATCACCAGCAGCAATATACTTATCAGTTCCAGTTCCAACTCTTTGACTTCTTAAAGAAAGTGTATTGGTTGTATTAAACCCAATAGGTGCATTTCCAGTTACATTATTAACTGCAACAGTTGGGGCAAAATCAAAAGCAACACCAGTATTTCCCATACTTCTTGTTGTTCTTGGTTTTGGAACATCAATAAATTGTGGTGATTTAATTTCAGTCTCATACCCTCTAACATATGCTTTACCAGGTGAAATCTGGAAAACCATTAAATCATCAGAAGGAGGATTTCCATTTTGAGTCAGTTGACCTGATTTATATACACCTCTATTACCTTCAAGATCATTTAAACTTTCTTTAATTTTAGTTTGTAATTCTTTTATATAATAATGACCAGATTCGTCAAATGTTCTTTTTGCTAATTCATTACCAAGAACATTATATCTAGTGGTATTATTAATTGCATTTTTTAGTTGACCATTATTAATTTCAGCAATCTGTACAAATCCTTGAGTATCAAAATTATCAATTGCTTTTTTTGCTAGATTAGCAACAATTTTAAGTCTGTCTGCACCTGGTGCTGTAAAATTGTTAAATCCACTTGCATTATCATAAAGAGAGTTATCATCATCAGCAGTAATAATTTTTTCTTCAACTTGAAAACCAATTCTGTAACTTGAAGATGTTCTATATTGATCAAGAATAAGAATCTGATCATCAACAGTGACAAAATTACCTCTAAGATAGAAAATACCAGCACTTAATGTAAATGCACTTCCAATCGCTGATGCACCTGAAACAATAGTATTGGCAAATCCTTCACCAGCAGAAATAAATGAGTTTCCAAAAGCTATTGGAGAACCAGAAGTTAAAATTTCATCATCAAAGAATACTTCAGTTGAATTGCCATCATCACTAGAATCTTCATAATTTAAGTATAATGTATAATTACCATTATCAGATTGAGCATTAGTGATATATGTTACAACTTTTGCAGTTACACCTGATGTTCTTCCTGTAATTTTTTTACCAACTAAATCATCAAGATATAGACTTACTGGCACACCTAAAAATTCTGGTTGTATCTGAATACATTGAAATCTAGGTTTATATGATGAATTTCCAGGTATGACAACACTACCCTCTTTAAAGAGGTTGTCACCCATAGATTCAATCTGTCCTTGGAGAATAGATTGTATATTATTTAATTCTCTTGCCTGGATTGGATATGCAGGTTTGAATAAAACTTTATTAAATTTTTTAGTTGCGTCAAAATCATCAAAATAAGGAGCAACGTTGAGATTAGTTTCCTGTGGCATAATTCTTTAGAATTGCAAAATGATTTTGACGTCTTCTTTTTGGGAAGTGGACCTGGTGACTGGGGGTCTATTATCTACGTAGACAATGTTTCCTGAATATTTTTTAGATTCTGGATTTGCAGTGCCCATGGCAAATTCTTGCCCAAGATTATATGTCTTATTATTTATTACAGTGCTAATACCTGTAAATGAAGTGCTGATCTGCAATGTTGCTGATCCACCAATAATATTTACATTTCCACCTATATTTGATTTTGCATCACCATCAAATAAAATATTTACAAATCCATAATCAGGACTGGGATTTTGTGAACCATCAGAATTAAATCCAACATTAGTTCTATCTTGCCAATATTTTAATACACCAGTTATTTGATCATATGAAATAACTCTTCCAACTGCTGTTGAACCAAGTCCAACTGTCTGTGTAATTTCACTATCAGGAGTAAAAACTACTGAACTATATCCAGTGCCTGTTAGTCTCAATGCGTAAGTTGCTGCTGCTTTGTCTGAAGATAGAAGACTATTTGAACCAAACTGTTGTGGATTTTCAATAAGACCAACTCTTGCAAATTGATTTCCTGTAATAAAATCAGGATTTTGAGTGTCATTATCATATCTTGAATATGTAAGGACATTTGATGCACCTAATTCAGTATAAATGTCATGTCCATGACCTCCAGGAGGAGGAATGATTACATTAAAAACTGGTGATGTTACTGCTGTTATACCTTTTTCTGTAAGGTCAATTGTTCCATAAGTATATCCTGAACCACCATTAGTAACAGCCACTGATTGAATTTTACTGTCAGCATTTACAACAACAGTTGCTTTGCCACCTTTTCCATCACCCTTAATGGTGAGACCAGTATAAGTATTTGCATTTCCTAAACCAGCACCTCTATTTCTAACAGTGATAATTTTTAATTGCCCACTTGAGGCAGCATTTGCCTTAACTGTGGAAGTGTCAGTTGTATTTCCCCAATCATTAGGAACTGGAATATAATTTGTTGAGTCAAATTTTATAGCATCACCTGGTTTGATTGTATAAAGATATTTCCAAATGTATCCATCACCACTTGAACCTGCTGCTCTAGGTTCTAAGTCAGTAAAGGTTGGTTCATCAAGTGAGGGACTTCCTTTGAAATTATTTTCAGGATTTGAATTATTATACAGACAAATATATACTCTAAAATCACTGTTCATTACATAATAATTTGCACTGTATATGTTAAATGAACCAGATGGTTGTGAAGGATTTGATCTTGAAATATCATTCCTCCACATATCATATATGCTACCAGATGACCAAGTATTTTTATTGACAACCTGAGTTACATCTCCACTACCTACCTTCTTTAAGGCAATCATTGTATCCCAATAGTCATTTGACTCATTTAAATTATCTTTTGGGGAGGGTGGAGTGCTATCCCAAGTAGATGAATAATCAGTGGCATTGGGTAGACCAATGAACGTATAATATGAATTGCTGCTAGATTGAACTCCAGCAACAAAGTTTTTAGCATTTAATATACGAAGTTGATCAGTTATAATCGCAGCCATTTTATTAGGACTTTTTTGTTTATTTATAGGGAATTAAGTGTAGTTTTTAAATTTGAGGGATGCAGTTCTTTGAACCAAACCAGATGTTGAAATTCCAATAACTCCATCATTGTTGTATGAGTCAAAAGATTTGGTGTTAGTTCTGTCCTCAAATACAATTTTGCCCCAACTGTAATTGCCCATAAAGGGTCTTTGAGTGTGATTAATGCCCGAACCATATGTATCAACATCACATTTAATCCTTCTTATTGCTGTTACAATACCAGAAGAATTTTCAGTTGTAACTGTTATCATCTGAGTTGATGCAGAATCAACTTGATATACACAATCAAGGAAAGTTTTTGCTACTCCAACATTGGATGCAAATGTGCTACCAATTGATAGGAAAGTATCACTCACAACAATAAAATCACCTGTGCTAATTCCACTTACTGTCTGTGCAGTTCCAACAATACTTGCATCTCTCATAAATGAATCAGTTGGAATATAAACATCAAAGAACAATTGTTTTTGTGATCCAACATTTGTGCTTCCAACACCTACAATTACACCATAATCACCTGAATAAGAATTAACATTAATTGTTTCTTTTGTTATTCTTGGTGGTTGGATCAAAACCAGAGGTTGTGTGGAGTAATTAGTTCCTCCATTAGTAATGGTAACACTTGTAACTACTCCTGCTGTCACAGAGGCAGTAGCAGTAGCCTGAGTGCCTAATGTACCAATACCTGCAATAGTGACTGTGGGAGTAAAATCATATCCCAATCCACCATCAGTAACAGATACTGTTGATATAGTTCCTCCAGTAGAAACAGTAGCAGTAGCAACAGCACCCTCAAATCCATTTTGTGAGATTAGTGTTACTGAGTTTTGGAATGCAGTATTAAATGATTCATTTGCAACATTAAACAATGGTCTCACACTATCTACATATGCCTCAGTTGAATTTATTCCAACTGGAGTTGTTAGATAAGCAGCAGGGAAAATATTAGGTTCATATTTTGGTCTATCTTTGCCAATAAATTGACCATTTATTTTTTTGTCAATTGTTTGCCTACACCAAGTTAAAGGTCTCTTAACAGTTTCATCATCAGTAAGTCCAGGTCCAGGATATGCATTTGTTTTTACAGCATCAATTGTTGTAATTCCTGTTACAACCCTCTTATTCTGATCAAAAATTATACCTTGATCATCATCAATATTAGGATTCAATTCAACAGTATCACCTATCTTAATTGTCTCTAAAATATCTTTAAATACCACATCAGTATCACCTGCTCCTTTGTAGAACAAAATTCTTGATGTGTCACCTTCTGGAATACCTGAACCACGTCCTTTAGGTGCTTCATTAAATGTAATCTGACTTCCACCTTCAAAGAAGTAAGATTCTCCAGGAGTTTGAAGAATATCATTTATAAAGACAAAGAGGGTTTGATCAACTTCAATAGAGGAATCTCTAGCTGCTCTAATAGAGATTGGTTCATTCTCAAGTGTTAATGGGAATACTTTCTTTTGTCCATCAAATTTGTCATCTATTCTATCAAATACTTGGAATTCACCTGGAGAATATCCATGGAAAATATCACTATAGGTATCTTGAATTGAAATTTGGAATTCACTAAATGCAGTAGATGTATCTGTTGGAATGCCAGTGGCACCACCTACAGGCACTGTAAGTATTTCACCTCTCTTGAATGCGTATCCAAAATTATTAATTTCAAACTCAATAATACTAGATCCTTGACCAACTTTAACATTTATACTTGCTTGAGTTCCAATACCTGATGAAGATGAAGAATAAACAAGAGGAATATTTGAATAACTAAGTGGTTCATCAATTACAACAACAGGTGGATTAGAACTTGTAAATCCAACTCCTCCATTTGTAATATTAAAACCTGTAACATGACCATTATTAATTGTTGCAGTACCAACATGAGTTAAGATAGGTAAAACACCATTATATGTCTGCACACCCACATTGTATGCTGTTACAACACCTGTCCTATATCCTGAACCACTATTACCAATACTAATTGATTGAACAGTGCCTCCAGCAGATATAACAGCAGTTCCACCTGCACTAACAAGAGGTTGATATCCAGAACCTTCAAATGAACCAACAGAAACAATCAATCCCCCAATTGGAAGACCCCCAAGATTCTGGTCATGACCAGTGGGTGTACCAGAATTTGTGTTAAATCTTATAGTAGTTACACCAGCACTAGCACTTTCAAAGTTTTGATATTCACCAATTTCATTTATATTTGCACCTTGTGGCGTTTGAAATATATTATTAACAAGTATTAAAGAATTACTGGAAATACCACTTACATTTTGATTATCTGATTTTAAAATAAATTCACTTGTAATACCAGTAAATTGATGTGATATATCATCAAAAACAAAGTTATTATTATATGTTTCAGTTGTTGATGATGTAACTCCTCTCTTTGTTAAAACTCTACCACTAAAAGTAGAACTTGTAGTGATTCCTGTAAAATCTCTTTCATCAGGTGGATTTGTTGTAGATCCAATAGGTACATTACCAAATGGAGCGTTTACAAAATTCAGTGTATTATTTGTAACTGAAAAATTACCAACAAATTTCTCAATAGTTGCACCAATACTATGAATGCCAATTTGAGTCCCAAGAATAGGTCTCTGGACAAACATAGTTGTTCCAGAACCAATAATAGATGTTACTCTCATGAATTCATCATCAATTTTAATAATATCATTAGATGATATTGATGTTATTCCACTTGTAGCAAACTGTGTTTGGAATATAACATCTTGAGATAAAGTAGCAGCAATACCAGTTTTAGCAATTGGTGCTTGAATCATATTGTCAATTGACACAACCATTTTACTTGTTTGCTTGGTTGATGTGATAAAGTGTGAATTACCAACTCCAACACCATTAAACTGAATAAAGGATGGATTTACTGCTTGTGCATCAGTTGGACTAGTTGCAAATCCAATCAAGGCATCATTTACTTTAATTGCAAATAAATCAGTTGGTAGTAAAGAAGTTGAACCAACACTACCACCAAAATCAGTTGTAACTATTCCAATTCTTTGATCAGTTCCAGTAACAACATATTTGATTGCCTCACCACTTTGGAAGAAGTGATTAGGTAAACTGATTTGATTTGTTGTTGTATTAACAACAGTTGTTGATGAACCATCAAATTGCCTTTCAAAAATTGGATCACCTTTGTGTGTTAAATTAAAATTAGTTCTGACAGAGTTTCTTGTACCAAAATAATTACCTGTTTGTGCTTTAAAGTATCCATCATCAAGATCAATCTTATTATCAGTAACATCTGGGAAGATTTCTCTAAGATCAACAAAGAAAGACTTTACTTCAACAGCAATTCCTGGATTGGGTGTATAAGTAATCTGCACTAAATCCCCAGTTGTTGTTATACCAACTGTTCCAAGAGATGAATCAGTTTCTACAATTCCATATGGTGTGATTCCCTGTGTTGGAATTGTAAGTGAGTTTATCACTCCTAATTCAAACATTTCATGTTTGTTATTTGCAGTATCCTCTACAGTGATAACTTGATAAGATGCGCTGTATTTTTCAGAAATAGATCTTGTATCATAACTTGAAACTACATGTGCAGTAGGAGAACCAGAGGAGGCAATTGAAGTATAAGCACTACCAATTCTAGCAGTGTTCATTGTTGTAATACCAGGAGAACTAGTCCCTCTAACAGTATTAACTATTTGACTATATGAAGTTGCTGCAATACCAGCATTTGGATGGAACTTAAGAAGAATATTAGATCCACTGATTGCAGCACTGTAAGTTCCTATACCACCACCATATGAGATATCTGTATTTTCATCAATGTTATTATATTCAACAAAAGAAACATCACTACCATTGTGAATAATATTAAGTTCTGCAAAATGATATTCATCACCAGTAACTAAAAGATTCATAACTTTTAGTGATCTGAAACTTGTTCCCACAGAAACAATATTAGTGGTTGTTGCAGTTGCAACATTAACTTCTTGACTTTCATAGTGAACAATATCACCAAATGAAGTTATTGCAACACCACTTGCTGTAGGTTCAAAGGCAAATGAGAATGATGAGACAAAATAATTATTATTCAAAAATTTATTGGGATGGAATACAAAATTCCATTCAGTATCAGATACATTAACATCAAAGAACCCTAAATCAGGGAAAGTATATAAGTTTGCATAACTTGTCATATATGCAAAAGCATCATCATCAACTACAGCAGTTGTAATTTGGAACTGCCTTTCATCTGTAAATGTTGTATCTTGAACAAGGAACAATGATTTAACAAACTTTACGCCAGGTTCAAAACTAGATATATTAGAAAAAGCTTCTGGTCTAACTGTGCTGTTAAAAAGATGACTTATGTTATCAACACTTAAAACTCTATTTCCTTGTGATTCAAAAAAGTCAGTTAGAACAACATTTTCTAAGAAAATTGTATCAGAAAATCTTTCACCATTAACATTGTAAATATTTTCCTTTGCAATATCAAAATCATACACACAATTTAAATCACCCTCTCCAATACAATCAACAATAAATGACAATTCAGAATCATTAACAAATGGTGTTAGATTACTCTCAGATTGACTTGTTATAACTAAATCTGAGAATTTTTTAAATCCTGCTGTATGGTTTAGTGATCCAACAGTATTATCCCATTTATCAAATGGAACTGGTGATTTAAGTGCATATGAAAATCTCTGGTAGTAATCATTATCTGGCATTCTTTGGAGACTGTCATTTAATACACCAATATCATCTATCCAACCATAATTAATTGTTGTTCCAGCACCAGTTTTTACATCTGCAATAAAGTCCCATTTCTTAACAACAATTCCTCTTGTCTTAGAAGAATCTGCTGTAACAATATCACCAATTGATAAATCATTTGATGTTTTAATTTTAAGAATATCTGTATCTTGATTGTAGTCCTCTACAATACCAGAACTTGAGTTCCAACTTACAGATTCATCATTAAGGAATTTATTTTTTCCTAATATTGGTTCAAATATTGGTAGTTGTGATTCTGCAATTACTCTTGCAGAGTTAAGTGATATTACATTACCAAGAATTTCATTCTGACTAAGATTATCTTTCATTGTATATTCAACATATGCACCTGAACCACCAGCATTAGTTTTTACACCAACAGTTTCAAATAATTTGTGTTTGTATTGTTCAGAATTGTATCCTTTACCAGTTGTTCCAACACCAATGTTTATACCTTCAACATATACATTATTTCCAATTGAGAAAGGATATTCATCATTACTATTAAATTGATTAGTAAGATTTAATCTGACTGTAGTTCCTGTTACTGCAATACTTCCAATTTCAAATCCATTAGAATTTTTAGTTGCTATAATTCTGGGACTTATTGGATAGAATCCTTTAGAGTTAGAAACAATTTCTACATTTGTATCACCTAATTCATAATTTAAAACACAATCTACAATTTCATCAGTATATCCATCTCTTACTACAAGAGTTGCAGGGACAAGATAATCTTTTCCTGATGTGGTAATACCTATTCTTTCAAATGATGCAAGTGGATTTACCTCAACAATTTCTGGAATATTTGCAGTTGGTTTGAGAGTTTTATCAGTAGGATAGTTCCAACCAATATTATTAGATTGAAACTTTTGATTTTGAATTACACCAATAGATTTTGACTCAGCAAAAAGAATAGCATCAGAACCAATGTCACTTTTAATTGATGATATTCCAGGTAGCGTTTTATATCCATAGTTATTATCAACTAAATCAACATTTTTTATAGAACCAAATGCAGTTTTTGATGTAGTTGTGTATTCAGGTTCTGCAGTTGTCCTATTGTAACTTGAAATGGGAGATGTGTTGTCAAGATCAAAATTAAAAGTTGTAGTTCCAATTCCTGTAATTGAGAATGAACCATCTATTAATGATTTAGATTTAAATATTGTATTGTTAGAAACAACATCATCATCAACTACTAATTTTTTATTTTGTGAGACGAATGATTCATTAACATTACTAAATTTATAATAAAGAGTTGATGGTGTATCTTTTATATCAATTGTGAGTTGTCCGTCTGTTCCAACAACACCTGATGTCTTTACATTAAAATCATCATTTTCATTAGAAGTTAGATATTGATTAATAAACAATGAATCAGTAAAGATCTCTACTTTAAATGCAGGATACTTTATTGAATTAGAAATAAATGATAATGATTCATCTGACAAATCAAATTTTATATTTGAAAATGCAGGTACACTTGGATTGATTTTTGATATAGTGCCAATGCCAGCACTAGTAATATTTACAAAGTTTGGTGAAATTTTATTCAGTTCAAATTTATCTTCAACAAGTTTTAATGTTGTTGGAGAATCCATATAAACATAATACATTTTTTCATTAGTTAAACCACCAGAGGGTGAATTTGATGAATGAATTACTTTATCTCCAGTTTTAAAAACATTTTCAACAACATCAATTGCATTTGTAGTAGTATTAACACCAGATGCTGCAAATGTTTGAGGATCAAATACTATTCTTCTGTTAAAGTCATTATATCTGACATCAATAGTGGTTTCATTTTTTGCATTCAATGAGAAAATAACATTATCATCTTTTCTAAGTCCATGAGAACTAGCAGTTGATACAGTTACATCAGTCCTCTGAGCAGTTCCTTTTACAACATCATCAAAGTTAGTAACTAAACTATGATACGCACCAGTTCCAACTCCAGTAAAATACAATAAACCAACTGTGTTATCAATAATTCCAACATAACCTGATGTAGTTAATCCAACTTTAGTAGATGATAATCCAATTAAATTATCATTAAAAGGAGCTACAAAAAGTGTTGAGAACTTGCTTAATGAGGTTTTTGCAATTCCAGTTCTTCCAGTCCAAACTTCTATTGAATCACCAGTGTTTGTATTATAAGTTACAGTATCATTGACTTTTAATTTATGATTAGGAATAAACAATTGTTGTTCTGGCACAAATATATTTGTGATACCTGCTCCTGGATTTGAGAAGACAATAGTCTTTCCTGCACCAACAGTTGTCTCACTTCCAATCCCTAATGCTTCATTTGGATCAAAATATAATTCTGTATTAGTTTTTAAAATTTTAGTGGTTTTAATTGCTCCAACATTAATTAAGAATGATCTAGAATCTTGGAAAAGTTTTACATTTCCAGTGTGAGCAGCACCAGTTGTTCCTTCTTGCGCTCTTAAAACTCTTACTCTATTATTAAGTGGATCACTATTCAGAACTTTTATTTTTTCAGATTCAATATTAATAATATCATTGGGTCTCATAATTGGATATTGGAAAGCACCACCTACTTCAAAATATGTAACAATACCAGTTACTGATGAAGACTCTACATTATTAAGAAGAATGTAAGATCCAGTATTAACACCAACATTATAATATTGATCTAATCCTGGAAAATAATTAGATAAACCAGAAATTTTTAATCTAGTATTATCTTTTAAATTATGAGGTGCAGTCATAAACCCAACAAATTTATTAAAAGCACCTGCGTTCAAGAATTCAATATCACTAAATGAGGTGGTATCAATGTTAACAAAATCAACTTGTTTGCCACCAATTTTATTAATAACACCTCTTGCTGTTTTACCAAATGTATCACCCTTAAAAACAACTTTGTCATTAATTTTATAATTTGAACCACCAGTGAATACACCAACAGAGTCCACACTACCTGTTGAAACGCTAGTTATTTCAATAACTTGTTCTTTAATATTATTTGAATTAAAGATATAGTCATAACCACCAAATATAGAATTAATTTTATATGGTGTTGTAATTCTCCTCCAATTATTTTTGACTAAATCATAATCAACATGATTGGATGTTTTTTTATAATTGAAAATATTTTCCTTATGTTGAAATGTATTACCAATTAAGTATGGGAATTGTGGTTTTTTGAAATTTTTAAATGGACCTGTGCTTTCAGAGGTTTCTGAAATAGTTGAGAAATAAACAAATCTACCATTTGGATAATCAGGTGTTACACAAAATCTTCCATTTGATTCATTTAAGTCACCAGAATCAGTAAATTGATAATCATTAACAAAGAAACCAAGAGGATACAAGTTTAAAGGAGGTCTATTAGATGAAATGACTTGTTCATAACCACTTACCATCCTTCTTACAACACCACCATCTGGCCTATCATATCCATATGGACCATAAATTGGAGATCCATCATAAGCCCAACCAATAATTGGAGAGTGATATTTAGATTCAATCTCTATACCACCTAATTGTTTTAAGTCTGGGTGCTGATATTGAATTACACCATTTGATTTTTTGCCATATACTGATGTCCTAATATTTCTAGGAGAATATAGATGTGCGATTTGAGTTGTCCCATCAAGTGTACCATTAGTAATAATACAATCATCATCAGTTAAATTATTAAATTTTTGCTCAAATTTATTAATTACCCATTGGTTTATGTTGGCAGAAATAGAACCATCATTTCCTGCAGGAATAATGGTAATATTAGAATCATTTTTATATTCAATTCCGCCAGATACAACAATAACAGACACAATTGAACCATTTGAAATAATAGGTGTTAATTTACAATACCTACCATCAGAAACAATTAAATCTGGTGGTGAATTATATTCACTACCACCATTATTAATAATAACTTCTACTATTGATCCATTTACAATAATTGGAGTAAGTTGTGCATTTTTACCACTGTTTAAAGTGACAGATGGTTTTCTATCAAAGTTAAGTATTTCAGATGAACCATAACCAACACCTTCATTGTTTACATCTGCACTTGTAATACTACCTCTAATAATAGGTTGTAATGTGCAATCTATATTCTGTCCAAAAGACGTATTAACCCCAACTCTCCCAGAAACTGTTACTGTAATGGGTTTATAATTGAAACACCCATCTCCTACTTTTGTAATATCAACTATGATATTGTTATCAATATAATATCTTTTTTCTAAAGAACCAGTCCCTAATTGATAAAGATTAAAATTGTCATCATCTATTTTTCCAACATAATAATCAGTTTCAGAAGTAATTCCAGTTATAGAAGTTCCTTTTGGAGTGTATTGAATAATTTCATTAGTATTATAACCATGATTTTTAATTGTAAATCTATTCAGTGATGTACTGATTCCACTTGAAACAATTGTTCTTTCTTGATTTTTGTATTCAGAACCACTATCTGAAATAATGATATTGCTTACAACTTTTTTTCTTTCAACTGTAGAGAATACTTGTGTGCCATTACCAACAGATGTAAGATTAACTGTGTTGATGCCAGAATTTGCATCATCAAATGAAGAGAATAATTTTATCCTTGTACCATCAATAACTTTAGCAAAATAAACTTGATTAGTTCCTAGACCAACAACTGGATTTTTTGTGGTATTGTATGTTACTTGCTCAATATCTCTTAAATTGTGAAAAGTTGAGAATCCTATGATATCATTTGTAAGATCCACACCACCATCAAGATTGTTAAAAACAATACCTGCTTCAAATGGGATAGAATGATCAACATCAATTAAATTAACTTCTGCTTTTGCTGGAGTTTTAGGACTACCTCCATCAATAGTTACAACAGGAGTTTCAAGATAATCAAAACCCTTATTGATAATTCTCAATTCATCAACTGATCCAGAAACTGATACTGATCCTGTAGCATCAGTTCCAGATCCATCAGTAACATTAATTACAGGAGGATTAATTACATCATAATTTTTACCAGGACTTGTTATTTCAAATGATTTTAATGCGCCATAAAAAATAACATCAGATGATTTATAGTTGTCTATTTCTACACCATTAATTAATATACCAGTTTTTCCAGGATTTGTTGTAAATGAACCTGCCTCTTGAATTGGTTCATCAATTTCTCTGTAAATTTTTTGACCAGAAAGTGGTTGTTCAAAAAATGGATAGTAAGTAAATTTATTATCTGTTACAGTTCCTTCAGGAACTAAGAATTTATTATTATATAAATCTGATTTACTTTTTGACAACTTAATAGAAAAAGCACTTTCTCTCTTTACAAAATAAACACCCTCTTCTAGATTGCTAAAACCATCAATAGTTGTATCAACAAAAATTTGTGCATCAGAGGAACTAGATGTAGTAGTTACCTTTTTGTTGTAGTAAACAGAATCACCATTATATAAACCATGATCCTGACCATTAGTAATTTTTAAAATATCAAAATTTGCTGAACCACTAAACAAAAATGTTTTATTATCACTTCTAATTTCATCATTATAATTTGGAACACTATTAGATGCTATTAAATATTTGCCATTATTTTTGTATGCATTAAGGACATTTGCATTTATACTGTCAATAGATAATTTTTCTGAATTACCTTTAAGAGTTTGATTTTCCAGTGTAAATGCATTACTTAAAGTGTTAGTTGGAATTGATGTTGTTAACTTTACATTTAAATTTTTATTTGAATTAATAGATGTTACTTTGCCAAATTTAATTGCATTTAAGTTTACATCAGTTACCTCAACACTATATCCTACCACTAAATTGTGATCTTCAAAAAATTCAATTGTGTATATGTTACTGCTTGGATTGGTAAGTGATATAGATTTAATATTAAGTTTAGATTTTACATTATAAAACCAATCAGATTTAATTGTATTATCTTCTACACCAATAGTCTTTAAACTAATTCTATCTCCAACACTTAATCCAAAATTTTCTCCATCATATTCAATTTCTTGTAGAGTAGAAAGAATTCTTACTTTTATCTGTTCATCTGCTGCAATGTTTGCAAATGTAAAATCATTCTTTCTAACATCAACTCCTTTTGTGAAAGTTGATGTTGTTGTAGTTAATCCAATAAATTGAGTTAGATTCTTATCAGTGTAGTTTGTGATAAACTCATTACCATTATCATCAATAAGTGAAAGAGAACCTGATGACTCAAAATCTATAGTAGAATCAACATCTATTATTGTTGATCCAATACTTACGTTATTGATAAGAATTGTTTTTGAATTTGGCTCAAATTTTCCAAATATTGTTCCACTCACATCAATATCACGCTGATATCCAGTATCAATTGAAATTTGATAAAAATCACCATCTACATTTAGTTTTTCAACTTTTGTTACTGTGCCTCTTGAGTTAGTTGAGTTTTGAAATATTGTTCTATTCTTGAGATTAAGAGGATCACCAACATATTTTTCTACAACATAATCTTGACTGACAACATAATTTGCATCAGAAGGTCTAATTAGAAAATTATTTGGTTTAATAATATCTACATCAACACCATAAATTGCTTTAAACAAAATTTTAAATGATTCATCTGTGCCTTTTGATTTGTAAAAACTATCAGCACCAATAATAAAATTCTTTTTATTTAATTTTGAAGCAAGAGTTCTATTTTCAAATCCTGGAACAATTTGTGTCTTCAACTTTGTGAAGAATTCTTGTAAGAAAAGAACGCTCAGATTTTTAACAGTAGCACCTGTTTTATGTGTTGCAGGTAAAGTAGAAGTAAATGTTTGTTTATCTGGTATAAGTGTATTAATATATTGGGTAACACCACTAAAACCTCTTACACAACCTTCTAATGTGGTTGCAGTTTTACTGCTATATTTTATTATTTCATCATCTATTTGAATTAGACCATTCTTTTCAGGGAATTGATATGTAAAATTAGTATCAGCAGAAAGAGTAATGGTTGTTGAAACTGCACTGAGATCAGCACCCAATAATGCCTCAGTCTTTAGATTTGTAAGTTCATCAACTTTTACATATTGATCAAGATTTTCAATAAGGTCAAGGGATCCACCTTGTGTTTCTTGAGAAATATAATACTCTTCTAAGAAATCTACAAGTAAAGGAAAATCATCCTGTACATAGGAAGGAATCTGGGATGATAATACATCCTGAATTTGTACTCTATCTACCGCCATTTCTTATTAATAACCTGAAGATGAACCTGATGAACTTGATGAACTTGTACTTGATGAACTTGTACTTGGAGTTGATACAGCACTAGATGTATTAGATACTCCATTCTGATATGTAGTTGTAGTACCATCCATACCAGAAATTACTGTTACAGTATTTTGTTGAATATTTGGAGTGGTGCTTGTGCTTGATTGTGTAGTAGTTGATATAGTAGAGGGTGATGAAATAATTTCTTTACCTCTAACAAGTTTTCCATTTGAGTAGGAAGAACTAACAATATAGTTACTTCCTGAAATATCATCACCAGATGCAATTTCATCTGTCACAGCATTAATGAAAACATTAGATTTATCAAGTTGTAGATAAAGATCCTGTTTACCAATTACATCATTAGAATAGGGTGTGGCAGATATTTCAATTAGTGCCTCACCTCTATTTACTACGGTAGAAATGATATTAATTGGTGACAACATAATTTCACCTTTTACATAATCAATTGATCCAATATCTTGTTTAACAATTACAAATTCAGTATCAGAATTTAATTTAAACAGGAACACTGTGCCCTTCTTCAATGTTTGATCTGGAGAATCTCCCAGATAAACTGTATCAGAAATACCTGCAACTTTAAAACCAGATGATTTAATATTGAAACCAATCTCACCACCATGTGTTCCATGACCATGATTCTTGATATGGAATCTGTTTCCAAAACAAATTTCATATTCTGCAAATGCATTTAACACAACTTGCAGATCTCTGCGCATATTTACAGTTGTAATATTAGATGTTATAGAAACATGACTATTATCTAAAACATTTTGATATTTACTATACTTAAATCTTGCACCAAATTTATTTAACTCTGATGAATCTGCATATAAATTAATATTATTTCTACAGGAACCAGTTATTGTTGTTGCACTTGGTGCTTTATTCTCATTATAATATACAAATGAATTAGTTTCTACATAAAGATATTTTAAATCAACAATCTCAGGTATAATTCCAGCAACAGAATATTTTTTTAATTGTCTTGAAATATCATTCTTTACTGTGCTTGAAAGAAACACACCATTAATTGGTTTTACTGCTATCAATACTCTTCCAAATTTTGGAGGAGTGAGTTCCTCACCACCAAAAGCAGATACAGATTCTGCTTCAGGATAAATCTTTGGAATCATTGCTTCATAATCAACTGCTGTAACTGCACGATTTTGTGAAGAATAAATTTGTGGTGCATATTTTTTAATTGATTCTACACTTTCAATTTCAGAACCACCAAAACTTTGTTGATCAACAAACATTGTAGTAATATTTGTTGTAATTGAACCACCATTATTATTAACTAATTGACCAGAATAAGACAGTCTTGATAGATTATTTCCACTTTCACCATTAGATACAATATATCCAACTTTAACTACATTTGGTTCTTCAACAGGTAATCCAAAGATACCATCACCAAATAAAATCTCATATCTTTCATTATCTACTTCTTGTAGAAAAAATACAGGTGAGTCTTTCTTAATATCAAACAATCCTTTTGATTGTGTAAATTTTCTAACAATTGTTGAGTTTGGTGAATCCTGTACATTTACTCTAATTAAATTAGTGTCAATACCACTATTGCTTAGAGTATATTTTTGATTGGGTGTTCTTGAATTTACATTGTAAGACTCTTCAATATACACACCTTCATATACTGTGATAGAATCAAACAATGCTAATCCACTATCATCTACACCAACTGTGATATCCTCTGGAATAGAAAAAGTAAAACTTTCACCACCAAAAGTTGCAGCAGTGGTTGCAACAATTCCTTTCTTCAAGGTAACAGCAACAGTTGTTGTACCACTAACATCAACAGCAAATGATACTAATGCTTTTGCAGATCTTCTTGGTCTTGGTGTATAACCAATGTTCTTTGCCAGTGATACAACATTCTCTCTTAATGTTGCACTATCAATGAAGACCTCATTGGTCACCATGTTAGCATTATATGAATTGATATATGTGTTATATGCTAACAAATCAATTATAGTTGAAAGATTAGAACCTTCAAAATCATAATCAGTAAAGTTTGAATTCGCACGAAGGTAATCCTTTAATGATGTTTTGATTTGATTAAAATCTAGATTGCTGAAATTTACTAAAGGCATTTACCTAGTGAGCTCTAATGCGAAACTAATTTGTTGGGTTGGAAGATCAACACCAATGACTTCATAAGTAATTAAGACATCAAAAGCATTATTAGGAATATTTGATTTTACATCAACACTAGTTAATTTAATTCTAGGTTCATACTTTATAATAGTATTTTCAATTTGTGATTGTATTGATGTTGCTGTAATTTGATCTAACTGATCAAATAATGAATCATACACTTCAGAACCTAAATCTGGTTGAAATGGTTTTTCACCAGGTACAGTTAATATTAAATTACGAATTGATCTTGATATTGCATTTGAATTTTTTAACGCAATAAGATCACTGTTCAAAGGATTTGTTTGAAAAGTAGCACTTATATCTTTAAAAGGTTTACTTACCCTTTGAACAGGCATGATCTAGACACTATGATATGTCTTTATTTATAGGGGTTTTTAAAAAATTTAAAGAGGATCTACAAGATCGTTGATTTCCTTCTTTTTATCCTGTGTAGTTTTCCAGAAATATGAGTCCTCATCACCAAGTCCCATTCTGTCATGACCATTTTCCACCTGATAATATTCTGTTGATACCTTAAAGTCAGGCATCTTTGGATTTTCTGGTGTCAGACTGTTATCATAGATACGAGTTCTGTTATTAGGATACAAACAATACTGACCATTGTTCAGTTCAATCAGGTTATGTGACTTGTGCTCAGATGGTATCTCAGAGGTGCTGTAATCAACAGTATCAATGTCCTGATGATAATTATCAATAGTGCATACATAAGTGCCTTTCTGGACTCCATGGTCCCTTGTCAGCACCTCATAGTCCATTGATCCAATGAACTGCTTCTGAACTGCTACAATTCCATAGTCCA
>Ga0098042_1000096_pt1 | contig 29484 bp, 27 predicted proteins | sample 9_EtaG_FD_75066 | JGI IMG/M metagenome (GOLD analysis project Ga0098042, IMG submission 75066) | Marine viral communities from the Subarctic Pacific Ocean - 9_ETSP_OMZ_AT15188 metaG | ecosystem: Environmental > Aquatic > Marine > Oceanic | place: Pacific Ocean | collected 2015-01-10
ACATCAGGATATGAACATACTACGTGAATATCGTCTTTTGAATGTTTTTTGTGTATAACTTTTAGAAGTGCAGTAGCCATGATATGCTTACCCAAGCCACCTTCTACGTGAAATATAACCGTCATATTAATTTAATTTATAATCTACCAAGGTACCCCGGTATCTTCAGTTTTAGCATTATGAGCTGCTATTTTAGCTGCTACTGAAGCTGAATTTGCTGTTTGTATAGCGTTTACATCTAAACTACCTGTAATCCATCCTAAAACAATATTTTGAGTTAGATTTTCGTATTGTACGAAGTCTGCATCTGAAGAGTCTTTAGAAGGTAGATTAAAATCTCCATGAGTTATGGAAGCAAACATATCATCTTCTCTACTTTTACAGTGATATGAAGCAGTAGTTATTAAACCGTCTGATAGATTTCTTTTTAAATTATCTATATACCATCTATGAATCATAGTTTAAAATTTATTTAGTTTTATATAATATAGTTAAAAAATTATTTAAAAACAACTATTACCAAGGAATACCGTTTCCAGAAGTAATTTTAGAAGCTGCTGCGATAGAACCTGCTAATTTATTAGAGTTTTCATTTTCTATAGCATTTTTATCAACGTTAGAATCTAACCATCCTAAAACATTATTTTCATTAAGCGATTCATAAGCTATAAAGCCAGCATCTTCGGCTGAACCTGAAATTTCAAAATTTCCTATAGTTCTAGTAGTAAAACCAGAATCTAATGATTCACATCCGTAAGTAACTTTATTTACTACTCCGTCAGAAAGATTTCTTTCAAGTTCGTATATTTTCCAAGTATGTTGCATTTTTTTAGTTGTTATTTATTTTAGTGTAATGCGTTCCAAGTAGACCCATTAAAGTAATATAGTTTACTACTTCCTGCTGATCCTGATGCTATTACCATTCCTTCTACTGCTGGAGTTGGATTAGTCGTTCTTCTAGTTAATTGTAATATAGCATTAGCAGTTGTTGACCCTGAAACTAATAAGTTATTAACGTGTGTAGTACAGTCTCTAGCAGAAGTAATATCTGAACCTACTACGAAAGAACAATCGTGTTGGTTACAGTTATTTTTACCTCCTAATATTCCTCCGTATTCAGCAGAACTAGAATTTATAGACCCTCCTACAACTACACCAGAACTTCCTGAGCTGTAATTTCTTGAACCTCCTCCTATAAAAGCGTGATCACCTTCTACTATATTCTGACATCCGGCAACGATTGCAGAGAAATAAGAATTATCATGATAGCAAGTTAAGTTATCTTCTCCACCTCCAACAAAACTAAAGAACTGACATGCTTTGTTAATATTACCTCCTACTACAGAAGCAAATATTTCCATTGCTTTATTATTTTTACCACCCCCAATAAATTGGTGTCCGTTATCAGATGATGGAGCTCCTGAACCAGAAACGCAGTTATTTTGTCCACCTGCAATTACACCAAAGCAGTCTGAACCTGACATAATATGGTTAGAACAACCTCCACCAATAAACGAATAAGGCGATTCAGTTTTATTACTTCTACCTCCAACTATTGCAGAGTAGCTACCAGACATTTCATTTAATTGTCCTCCTACAGCTATACCGTAACAAGTTGAAGAAGCAATATCGTTTTTACAACCACCTGCTACTATTCCATAACATCCATTATTGTTGTTACAGAAACCTCCACCTACAAATGATAAACATCCACAAGCATCGTTTTGACCTCCTCCTACTAATGCTGCACCACCAAAACCAACTGTGTTAAGTTGACCTCCTACTAAGACTGAATATCCTACGTCATTTACTGCTTTCACTATTTCATTATTAGAACCACCGCCTAAGAAAGTATATGGTTCCCTGATAGTGTTTGAAAAACCGCCTGCTACAACTCCGTACTCGGCATTGTTAGAACCTGAAATACAGTTACCACAACCACCACCGATAAATGAATAATCAGATGAACCTGAGTTTCTACATCCTCCTACTACCGATGCCATATCTGCTTCAACGTCGTTACAACCACCAGCTCCTATAAAAGCACTGATTGAACCGCTATTTACTGTATTTCCTGATCCTCCTACTATAGCAGATTTAAGACTATTAGGAGCAATAGTATTGCTACACCCAGAACCTATAAATGTTCTGTTTGATACGCTTATCAGATTATCTGAACCTCCTGCAATTGTAGCGCAGTCTGAAGCTCCTTGTGTAATGATGTTACGATTACCTCCTAAAATCGAGGAATTCTGAGCATCGGTTATTATGTTTGAGCCTGAAGTAGGAACTATACTGCCGTATTCGGTTGAACTCCCATCGATTGAAGATGTAAATACTGCACCTCTTAAATTAAATGCTATATCTTCAGCGATAGAACTAGATACCGAAGTAAAAGAACCTGATATAGTTGCTGCACTGTAAGCTGCAGGTATATTAGTTAGACCTGAGCCGTCTCCTTTATAAGCACTAGCTGTTATAGCTCCACTTGCACTAACAATACCTTCAAATTTTGCTGTTGTAACTCCTGAGAAGAGAAGTATCCCAGTAGATTGAGGTGTCATCCTCATATTATGTTTAGTAAAATTATAACCGTCGTCATTAACTGTAATAGAGTTACCTGTAATAGTACCACTCGAACTTATATGTCCTGATGCTGTTATATCACCGGTTATATTTAAATTATCGTTAAACGATATAGTTTCATTAGAAGCACCTGCTGATTCAAATTTAGAAGCAAAAATCGTACCTGATGAACTTATATTTCCTGATGCAGTAATTGATCCGTTTATAGTAACAGAAGAAGTAGAAAAATCTCCTTCTATTAAAGCACTACCGCTATTATTATGAATATATAATTTATTTGATACTGAAGAACCACTAGTAGGTCCTGCATTATAGCCTATGAATATATTATTAGCACCACTTCCTGTATTATGACCTCCTGCATTAAAACCTAAAGCAGTATTATTATTACCTGAATTATTAGCTATGAGAGCACAAGAACCTATAGCAGTATTAAGGTCTCCTGAGGTATTTCCAAATAGGGCTGCATTACCGACAGCAACATTACAGTCTCCTGAGTTATCACTACCTAAAGCTATATTACCGACTGCTGTATTAAATTGACCTGTATTAGAAGTTAAGGTTATATACCCTACTGATGTATTACCAGAACCGTTTGTGTTAGTTTTTAAAGCTTCAAATCCTACAGCTGTATTTTGAGCTCCTGTTTCGTTATTTTTAAATGCGTTATGTCCAAAGGCTGAGTTGCCATTATTAGATTTATCGTCGCTTTCTCCAGCTCCAAAACCGAAATACGAACTATTACCTAATCCGATTTGACTTACTCTACCTTCTACTCTCAAAGAGCCTGATATTTCAGCTGAACCAGTAAAGGTACCGTCCCATTCTCCAGTTACACCTGTTAGTCCTGAGCCATCTCCACTAAAAGCAGAAGCAGTTATTGAACTACTAACACTTAAAGATCCTGAGAGTTGAGCATCTCCTGTTCTAAATCCAGACCATGAACCAGTCACTTTAGTCAATCCTGAGCCATCACCAGAAAACGATCCGGTAAAAGCACCTGATGATCCTGATATAGCAAAGGAACCGGAAAGGTTCAATGCACCTGTTATGTCTATATCTCCTACTTTTAATCCCATATTATATTATTATTCTATTCTTATTGCTATAAAATTACCACTTCTATACAAACCTCCTAACGGTACACCTGCAGCAGCAGCTTGAGAATCTTTAGTAAAGTTTAACGATTCAGATACTTGTCTCAACACTACATGACCAGCTGGTATCGATAGAGCTACGCTAGTTCTAAGACTTTGAGAAACTTCTAAAGAACCAGTTATTACAGCATCTCCAACGAAAGGAAATCCTTGACCTGCAACTCCTGTAAGTTGAGAACCGTCTCCTATAAATGAACCACTAAATGCTGAAGCTGATACGTGAGTATTAATTACTAAATGACCAGTGCCGAAATCTCCTCTCATCAAAGGGCTTTCTCCTTGACCGATACCTAAATAAAATTGACAACTCTGTATTGTTCCTGTACTAGGTCCTGCTTCTGGTCCTATATATACGTTCTTGCTTGAAGCTTTATTTGCTTCACCACCGGCCATAATCCCTAATGCAACATTACAACAACCTGTTAAGCAGTTATTAGAATTACTTTGTAATGCTCTATCCCCTATAGCTACATTACATCTAGCAGTAGTAGAACAATTTCCGGTCTTATAACCTAAAAAAGTATTATTATTCCCTAGGTTCATCTGACCTGAGCACATTCCAATAAAGACGTTATTAGAAGTACTATTCTTTTTACCTGCTTTATATCCTATAACAACACTATTACTTGCTCCCGTTCCATCAGCTAAAGCTTCATGACCTAAGATAGTATTATATCTACCAATAGTCATACAATGACCTGCTAATATACCTATAGCTAAATTATGACTAAAATTAATATTTCCTGAAGAGCTTAACCCTACAGAGTTTCGTAAACTACAAGCTCCTATAGCTATAACATTTACACCTTTAACATTAGAAGCTAATGCGCATTGTCCTATAGCTAAGTTACATGAATTAGAACCCGATACTTGAAGACGCATAGCTCTATGTCCTAAAGCTATAGCTTGTCTATTAAGTATAGTAGAAGTAGGTAAAGCTTCGCTACCTAATCCTAAAGACTTATCTTCTCCACGATTAGATATTTCTATATTTCTATCTATAGTAGTTAGACCTTTTAAATCTATTAACGGACTTGATCCTGATACTACAAAAGAACCTGTAATAGAAGCGTTACCGTTTCTTGAACCATCCCATTCAGTTTCAGGTAAATTAGTTAAACCTGATGCATCTCCAACAAATGATCCTGAAAATATTGAACCAGATATAGCCGCTACATCTACAAAATTTACTGTAGTATTTGAACCTGAAACTAATAATGAACCTGTTATTACGGCACTACCTGTAAAAGGAAATATTGTTATACCGGTTAAGTTACTACCGTCACCGGAGAATGAACCAGAAAAAGCTCCTGATAGGATTAAATTATTACCCGTAATTCCATTAATATTAAGATTAGTTAGTCCTGAACCGTTTCCTGAGAATGAACCTGAAAAAGTAGAACCTGAAATAGCTGAGGTATTGGTAAAGTCTACTATAGCTCCTGAACCTGAAACATCTAAAGAACCTGTAATACTTGCATTACCATTTCTACTACCGTCCCATTCCGAAGTAGAGGTAATATTAGTTAAACCTGAACCGTCACCGAAAAACCCATCAGAGGCTGTTATACTTCCAGTAACTATCAGTGAATTTTTTAAAATGTGTTCGTTAGCCATGTTTTATTTTTTTATACTTGTCGTTTAAATGCTGTTATTAACATATTAACTTCATAAGTTCCTGATGATGCATTTAATTTTAATATTGCAGTCGAGCCGTCTGAGTCTATACTAAATGCTGTAGTATTAATAGCTCCGGTCGATATAGTATGAGAATCATTTATAGTTTCTCCTCCTGATTGATCCCATGCACCTAATAACGTACCTACTCTTTTTTCACTTTCATTAGCATTAGTTAAAGCATAATCTGCTTTAAAACCGGTATAGCCGGTAGTATTATGAATAGCAAATGAATGAATATTATGGATACCTGATAAACTAGAAGAATGGAAATGTATAATTTCTACTCCTGGGCCTCCTGGGAAACCTGATGAAGCTAAAGTTACTGTTCCTGATGCATCTAAGGAACCTGAAACTACTAAAGAACCAGTTATACTTGAGTTACCGTTCCTAGTTCCATCCCATTCTGAAGTAACTCCGGTTAGTCCAGATCCATCTCCTACAAATGAGCCTGAGAATGTAGAACCTGATATTGCGTTTGTTCCTGTAAAGTCAACTGTAGTAGTAGCAGCTCCTGAAACTATTAGAGAACCTGTAATTTCTGCATCTCCGTTTCTTGTACCATCCCATTCAGTTCCTGGTAAGTTAGTTAATCCTGATCCATCTCCTGAAAAAGCAGAAGCTGAAATAGATTGGCTAACTTTCATCGAACCACTTATATTTAATGTTCTTAATAAGAAGTCTCCTTTTATTAGCGGATCTCCTGAACTAGATGCTATATATAGTTGATTCGATTCATCTGTATTCAATACAGCAGGTCCTGCACAGAATCCAATAAATACATTATTTTTACCGTCTCTTAAGTTTCTACCTGCAAAAGCTCCAATAGCAGTATTTCTATCACTTACTCCTGCTACTATAGATCTTAATTTATCTAAAGAAAATTGCCCTACTGCTGTATTACATGAACCGAATCTGTTAGTACAGAGAGAATTAGTTCCTAAACCTACGTTAAAGCTACCTGGACCAGTACCGTTCAATGCATAAGCTCCTATGGCTAAATTTCTATTACCTAATAAATTACAAACTTTTCCTGTAGCTAAAGCGTTAGAGCCGATACCAACATTATTGGTACCGAAATTCTGTCTCATAGCACAATTACCTATAGCTACTGAGTCGTAACCTCCGCATTGCATAGCTGCGTTTCCAACTGCAACATTCCTTACACCCCCTCCTAAACACATTGCTTTAAATCCTATTGCAGTAGAGCCTCCAGAACCGTTATTTTCTTTGAAAGTATCGCAACCTATACCTATAGACTGTACGTTAGGTTGATGTATTTTAATATTATTACCAACTGTAATATACTCTTTGAAAAATGAACCTGATAAATTATTTACGGTTAATGAACCACTAATAGCAGTAGAACCTGAAATAATAGTAGTATTAGCAGGGTAATTTATAACAGTTAAACTACCTGATATAACAGCCGAACCTGTATGAGGAAAAGCGTTTGCAGTCACTCCTGTTAAACCTGAACCATCACCTGAGAATGAACCTGAAAATATTGAACCTGAGATAGCAGTTGTGTTAGTAAAGTTTACTACAGCCCCTGAACCTGATACTACGAATGATCCGGTTATTTCAGCATCGCCATTTCTCGAACCATCCCATTCAGAAGAAACTGATAAACCAGTTAAATTAGATCCGTCACCGAAGAAAGAACCTGTAAATGATGAACCTGTTACTCCTGCTGGAAAAGTAATTTGTTGAGTAGAAAAATCTCCTAATATTAAAGGAGTATCTGACTGTGCATTATTTATATAAAGTTTATTATTTTGTGATGTTGTAGAAGTAGGTCCAGCGTTTGCTCCTATATAGATATTACTTGCACCTGAGCTTACATTAGTAGCTGCTCCAACTCCTATAGCTACATTATTATCACCGGAGGTTAAGGCCGGTAACGCACTATCTCCGACTACTACACTACCTGCAGATGCTTCTGCTGCTATTAATGCACCAGTTCCAATTACAACATTATTATTAGTAGTTAATTTTTTTCCTGCTTCTTTACCTATAGCAATTATACATTCGCCTCCTACTATATCAGTACCAGCTAGATTACCTATAAGAATATTTTTATCACTATCTTCTACACTTATCTTTCCTACTACTGTTAAATTACTACCGTCAAATGTTAAGTTTCCTTCTCCTTGAATCAATCCTGCAGTACCTGTAGCTGTTACTACCCTATTATCAATATTATTACTAATAGTAAGTCCTCCTGTCCCTCCAGCAAGAGGTATGATATGTTTATCTGTACCTGCTAAAGTATCAAAATGTAAATGAAGTGTATCTCCTCCATCTTGTATAGAACTAGAATAGATTAATGATCTAAAGTTATTATCCATCTCTGTATGAGTAAGAGATGATCCTTTTGCTAATCTATATGTTAATCCTGGTATTGCCATTTTATATCTTTATTATAAATATCTTTTCTTGTTCTTTATGCTCCTACGTAAATTATAAATGCTAATGCATAATACTCTGGTATATTATTAACACTGGTTATTGAATGATTGTGAGAGTTACCACTTCCTGTAGTTTCAGTTAAAGGTTGGTCATTTCCACTTGGAGGATTTCCAAAGGGTTGTCCGTCGTTATCACGAGTTCTCCAGAAAAATTCATTATCACCATCTGTACCACCACCATCAGCATCTCCTCTAACGTTATATTGAACTCCACTACGAGCTTCAGCATAGTATGCATCATCATAACCGTGACTATGTGCAGGTAGTTGTGATATGGTTAATGTAGTATTTCCTGTACTGCCTCCATGATTATGTGTATTACTTCCTCCACTAGATTGATCTGTTCCTTCTATATTAGTAGTAGCGGTTCCACCTGAACTACCAGCAGCTACTACAAATTTATTTCTTAGATCAGGTACTGTTACACCATTAGCTCCTCCTGAACCATTACATAATGTCCATCCATCTGGAACAGCGTTTGGAGCGCCTGACCACATAATTATACCTCCTAGAGGTACCGGTGCTGCAGCTATTTTTTGTACTAGTCCTGCTGTAGTAGCAACTAGGGCACTCGTTGAATCAGATGTACCGGCTGCTAAAGTACCTATAGTAGCAGTACCTTCAGTTGTAAAGTTACCTGAACTAGATACTATACCAGATACTGTTAATCCTACATCATCAGCATTACTTGTATTTATACCTACTTTACCACTAGCTGGAAAAGAAGCTATTAAACCTGAATTAGTATAATCTCTATTTACTGATTGAATAATATTAAACGCTTCATGCTTTAATGAATCGGTATTAATATTTAAAATTAAATTACCTCCTTCAGCGTCATCGGGTGAAGATATTAATAGACCATCAGTATCAACAGTACTTAAATTAGGAATAAATTTTCTAGTACCGTCAGAATTAGTTTGAGAAATTAATTCTGTTGGTATAGGTTTAATATAAGAAGCTAATCCATAGTTAGTAGAAGTACCGAATCCAACTCCTCGCGAACCTACTACTGATATATTTCTTGCTTCACCGTCTAATACTGTATTACCTGTTCCTATTCCTAAAGTTGGAAAATTACCGCTAAAGTCAAAACTAGCTACACTATTTAATTCATCACCGGTATTACCTGTTATGCCTATTACTACTTGCCCGTATATATCACTACCTTGTGAAAAATTATTATTGGTTAAATATGTATGTTTTTCGTTTGTATTAATTCTACCGACTTTACCCAGTATGTCATTATTTTCTGCAAATGATACAAAAGAAGGTACAGTTAAATTGCTATTGGCTGTAGATTTACCGTTTAAGTAAATTTCAGCTTTATTAGTTTCGTCAGCTTCTAAATGTAATCTGTAGGTTGGAGCTCCTGTACCAATTCCTAAAAAGTTACTGTCTTCGTTGAAAGTAAATAAACTATCTGCAGCAAATGCTCCGTTTTTGTTGTATTGGACTTGTGTATTATCCCCTGCTGCTACTGCTTCAGGAATAGTAATATCTACGCTAGGAAATTGTACAGTATGAAAGCCAGGTGAATAGTCAACACCCGATCCATTTAATGAATTACTTCCTGAGTAATGTAATCGAAGTTGAGTTCCTGATGGATCCGTAGAGCTCGAATAATAAAATTGAGACTGGTTTCTGTCCATCTCATCATAAGTAAGAGCGGATCCTTTGTTGACTCTAAGAACTATTTGTTTACTCATTATTATCTATTTTAATGTAATGTTAATCCAGTGGTGCTTGTTTTATCCTACCTAAGGTTACCGCTACACTCATTACTGTTAACTTTATGTCTCCATAAAGATCGGACTATATCATCAGGATTACTCCTGCTGGGCGCTAATCTGGTTATTAAGGGAAGCCATTTTCCCTCCAGTAGTCTCTGAACCTTCTACAAGATGGCTTGTAGCTTGGCTGCTGATTGTCTAATCTTTAACATTGTTACGCTTCGGTAGTTAAAGCTCTAAAGAGTTCCCAGCAATTCACCCAGTTTAATCTGGACTTTTTATTCAATATTTCAATTCTACTTACCTTTATATTTGCTATGAAGGCAAGCAACTTACTGCATCTTGCGATGCTTCAAACGTACAAGGCGCTTTATTTGATAATAAATAGCTTGTAATCTTATCTCTAAAAAATTGTTTTGTTCTATTATTTACGTTACTGGTTTCATTGTATTGAGAACCATCTTTTTGTGTAAAGTCAAAAACAAAACCATTGAAGTCTGCATTAATATTATCCGTTATATTATCTACTTTTTCAACTGTTACGTCAACATAACAGACACTAGTTAGTCCTTTTTTTACTTTAAAATTAGGACTTCTTTGAAGTATTGTAAAATTTTCAGTATTAAAAACTTTTCTGTTATCATTAGATTTTTTACAAATATCAGTAGTCGATGATGCTTTCCTATAAAGTATATAATCTCCATCGTCCCTTAATACTCTTTTAGTTTGTGATTTCTTACGGTAGTAAGGAGAGCCGTGTAAAGATTGATTTGTACCAGTGCTTCCTTTGTAGTAATAATTACGAAAAGTAAAATAATATATACAACGAGGTTCATTAACTACTACGTTATCTTCCTCAGGATCAGATGCAATAAATTCTGTTGTTCTACTTCCTATTAATCTATCTGAGCCAAAATTCATGTCTAACTTAACTAAAACAGACATATCAGTTTCGGTCGATTTAGGAGTAGGTCTACCTAATTTTCCTACAGCTACTAGTTCATTAGCATCATTATATAAACCTACAGTAGTAAAGTAGGGTGCAAAACTAGAGCCAGAAAGAAGATTTGATAGCTTTCCATCTGTAGTTTCAAAAGCTGTTTTATTTAAACTATAGTTAAATTCATGACTTTTAAGTTTACAGTGAAAATTGTGAGTATATATAGGTAGGTTTGATTTCCATTTTAATACTGCATCAAAATAGTGATTATAGTACATAGCTACTATTTCATCAGTAATTATAATTTGACCGTGAGTATATATAACATTACCTACGTAAACTCTAGGTATAGAATATTTGAAGTATAATCTACCTTCTCCATCGTCGCATATTTCATTACAGTTTCTAGCATTACCTGTAGTATCTAAATATTCATTACTACTTTCATCTACATAAGTCGATTCGTTTTCTATATAATCAGGATGATCAAAACTACAATTAGCTCCAGTTGAACCAAATAAAAATTCTATATTTTCTATATACAGATTTCTATCTGCTGCTATAGAATTAATACCTTCTTCAGTAGAGTAGTTATTATGAACGTAGTTGTCAAAACTACCTGTTTCAGCGCTACCGCTGTTAATAAAATCAGGAGTTATAGAAACTGAAAATGGTTCTATATTAGTTCCGTACATCTCTTTTGGTAGAGAAAAAATAGCAACTCTAGTATTTAAATATCTTGAACCGCTTACTTCATAAGATGATTGTAAATAAGCTTCATATGAACTAGAAGTTATAAGAACAGAGTTTTTGAATTCGTTATAGTATAGGTGGTTAACACTATCGAAAATTAATCTTCTGTTAAAAGCTGAACTTGCTGTTGTTATAGCATTACCTGCAGTTACATTATCTGCAGAATATAGATAAGTATTTCTAGAACCAGAAAGACCAACTATATTGTTTATACCTAACTCTCTATATTGACTACCGCTAGCTATCCAAGACTTTCGGGAGACATAAGTTGATATATACGAATCTTGTTGGTTTAATTTTTTGTAAGCACTCATTCATTAATAATCAAGTTTGATTCTGATTAACGCTTCTTTAGTAAAGTCTTTAAGTAAAGGCCTAGAAAGTTTAGCTACCCCTAAAAGATCGTTATTATCATTATATAATCCAACTGTTGTTATATACGCTTGAGGAGTATTGATCATAACATCGTGACGTAATTCTCCTGAAGAGGTAATGTTAGATGGATTAGTAGAGTAGTTAAATTCACTGTTTCTTACTCGTACAAAAACAAAGTTAGAAGAAACTGTTTCTTCTGATTGCAAAGAAAATGCATCACCAGCATCTATCACATTAAAGATTCTTTGCATATTTTTCATTCCTATTGCAGAATTAGTTGTACCGAAGTTAGTTTGTATAGCTACACCATCAGTAGAAGAATTTAAAGCTGTTCCGTTAAGTATTATTATTCCTACATCTGGTAAAAACTTTCCATAGCTACCTCCAGCTGTGTTATACCCGGTAGTAGAGCCGTAACCTGATCCGTTAGAACCGCTTACTACATCGAATACTCTACCGGCATCAACATACGATACTGTAGATAAATCGTTACTATTATCGGTTAAGTGTAGTACATTTGAACCACTAACTAACTTTAAATTAAAAGTACCTGGAAATAGTTTTTCTTTGTATCTAGCTCTATCAACAGTTATAACGTAAATGTCGTCAGACGTTTGACCTTGAAAAGTAAAATCTTGTTCTTCATCTCCAAATACTAAATTTCTATATTGACCGTAAATAGTAGATGAAGGAGATTTCCCTGCTTCACTAGAATCATAAGGAATACTACCTAATCCATTTTTATGTCCGTATGCTAAAGCAAATTGTACTCTTGCAGTAGTATTTGATGGTGATGCTTGGTGGTAAACTTCAAAATAAAAATTACCTGTGTTATTAGCTGTTTGATTAGCGTTGAGATGGAATTCAGAAAGAGTGACATTACCTCCTGTCCATGCTGGAGAAACTACTGATTCTGCACTAATCGAAATATCTTCTGGATCTAATCTTTTAAATGACATATCTTAATTAATTATTTACTTTTACAATTGTTACCGGTATAGTAATTCTAGCTCCAGAATCTCTACCTATAACTGTAAGTGTTGTTTGTAATGTAGTTTGGGTACCAAATAAAGTATTGACAGTTGTTGCTGTTAAATTTATAGATGTACCTATAACTGTTTTAGAAACGTTAGTACCTAAAGTAGTTGTAGAATTTAATCTTTCAGCTTCAGGAGTATTAATACCTACTCCATTATAAGTCTGTAATACTCTAGCATCTGCTAAAGTAGCTACATAACCACCAGCTTCGAAGGTTTGGGATGAACCTAAATAATTTAAAGTCTGTGGAGTTACTGCTAAAGAAGCTCCTTGTTTTAGTCTAATCGATGTATATCCTAAATCTAGGATAGGTAATTTTGCAGTACCTCTAGGTAAGGTAGTAAGTTTATATTTCATTACCTGAGTTTCATCTGGAAATGCTTCTAGCATAGGTAAGTTTTCTATTGCTTGACCGTAAAATTGAGACCCTAAATTATGAGTAGGGTTATACAAAGTATAGTCAATTTCATCGTCGGATAAAGCAAATTGAGTAATCTTGAAGGAACCATCTCCTCTAGCTAACAATTCTCTTCCTTTTTTAGTAAGAATTGCATCTACTGTTACGATTGAATTATCTAAATATCCCATTTTTTATTTTTTTCTTTTTATATAAATATCTTATTTTAATGTTTTATTAATTTGAATTTGGATTATCTATTCCTAATAGAAGAGGATCAGGACAAATTGATGAACTAAATACTGTTCCAAATTCATCAGTATTCAGTAGAGAATTATTTTCCTGTACATATACTATAGCTTCTCCTACAGTAGATAAATTAGTACCAAACTGATCAAATCTAAATAGATCGGTTCTATCTATTTTTTCAATAGTTCTAGTAGCTTGAATAGGTGCTGCAGTTGTTTGCAAATGTCCTCTATTAACTTGAAGTATTTTAGTATCTAAATTATTCTGCACTACTTTTAAAATTTCATTTGAATCTGAGGTCTTTAATAAGTCTCCTACTTCTACTAAAGATGCATTAGTAGCAGTTAAATTATTTATTAAATTATATTCTATTGTAGTTTGTGTAGAATTAATTAAATCAGAAGTTTCAATATTAGTAGAACTAGAACTAAAGAGAGGATTAGTAGCTTTTCCTGTATGCAACATTGGAACTAAAACTCTATTAGTATTTAATCCTATACCGCATGCATAATCTCTATTAGCATTAGGAGGGTGTATTTCTCCAGTAAATTCTCTTGCACTAAAGCTTGGTAGTACTCCTGCAAAATCTTCAGCGTCAGTTGTAGTACCTTCGTATCTAGCATTAGTTAAACCGGTAGAAGTATAGAAACTTTCTTGCAAATTAGCTTTCGAAGCTGAAGTACTAAGTATAGCTGAAAAGTTAGAAGGGTTCGTAAAACCAGCTTCTCTATCAGCAATAAGTTTATTTGGATGTTCCCTTAATACAGTACCGTTATTTATTGTAATATTGTAATCAGAATTCAAAAATGTGGCTGAAGATAAAATAGGGTTTAAGTTTACTACTGTATTGTATTGAGCATTAGTCAAGCTAGCGTCATTCACATTAGGTACTAAAGTATCAGAAGTAACTTGAAAAAAGAAAAATGCATTTTGCCCATCTATGAAATCTACTGCTGTAATCGTAAACGTATAATTTACATTATCAAATATTAAGTTTACTGTTTCTACTTGTTGAAGAATTGTTAATAAATCTATATCGGGTTGGGTAGTTACTCCGTTAAAAGATAGAGCATTTGCAGTTACTGTAATGGCATCTATCCTACCTTCTTCTAGCCCTGTATCGGGATTAATACCTACAGAGTTATATAGAACATTTATCCAGTTGGAAAAGTTCAACGGTCCTGAGGTATGTAATAATAAAAATTCTGCTACTGTCATCTTTTATAAATATTTTTATCCGTAATTTCCTGAGCTTATATTAGGATTTTGACTATCATGACCACCAACCCCGCTTTCTCCTGGGTTATCAACGTCGTTATCGTCACCTCCTACTTCTGTAAAAGTATCTCCGCCAGGCTCAGAGCAAATTATTTTACCGTTAACTACAGTGAAATCATAACCTTCGTTACCTCCGAAGTTAGGGTCAAACGCAGTTTCTTGATCCCACGCTCCAAACTGTGCTCCGCCAACAGTTGTTTCTACATTCCATCTACGACCCCTATTTTCTCCATCACTTGAATTTACCGCTCCATATACTCCGAATTCAGCTGGTGTTGAATCACCATCAAGTCCATTTTCAAAAATTGGAAAATCAGACGGCTGTAAAATTATAGTTATAGGATCAGGAGTAGGTTGAGATATAGGTAAATTTACATATACTGTCTTATCGTTAGCAATAGTACATATATTACCTAAAGCAAAATCGTTAATTGCACCTCCATTTGGAGATCCAAAGAATTTCATTACTACTTCACGTTTAGACTTTTCAGCACTATCGAATAAGTACCATCTACTCAAAGCATCACATGTAACGCTAGTAGTAGCCTTAAATTGTATAAACCTAGTATATTTATCTTCCTCGTACGGGAAGTTACCAGTTACTGCAGGAGGAGGATCGGGGAATAACCAACTTAAGTTAAATTCATCTGATGCTATAATATCGAAGTAGTTGTTAGGTACATTAGATAGACCTGTAACACCGTTCCAATTGTCAATGTTAATATCTACAAATTCAGTTTGATAACTATTACTCACTTCTGTTCCGTTAGCTAACCTGTACGCATGTACTACTCTTAACCTAAATTTAAATGTCGTAGTAGTTGTAACCCCAGAGAAAGTAAAAGGAGCTATAAAAACAGCAGGTTGAAGAGGTGTAGCTGTTTCTATTTGAGGAATCAATCCAGTAGCCCATGCTCTTCCAGGAAGTAAAAATGAAGGGTCAAATAAAGGACAAGAGTCGTAATTTAATTGAAGAAGTATTCTACAGACCGAAGAGTACTTATCTCTTGCTTCAAAATCTACAGTAGTTCCTACATAACCAGCAGGTATACTATATGCAGTAGCAGGGTTAGAAGGATTATAGTTAGGATTTTCTTCATCATCTAGACCGTTAACAGTACTTCCTACCTCAGCTCCGTTTACAAAATAAGTAATTTCAGAATTTCGTGTTCCAGGATCATTAGGATCATCAGGATTAAAAAATATTTCATATAAATTATATGGTAAATTACTAGTAACTATTGGAGGTATGTTTCCTGTTGGTACTGATCCTAAGAAGCAACTTACAATCCTCACATCTCTTGACTCTCGACAGCCTTCTTCTTGAGAAGCAGAGTTAAAAATATTAGGATGATTAATATGTTCAGCAACTATGTTAAAAACGTCGTACTGTGAACCATCACTAAAGTTGTGGGTAAAAGAATTAACATTTGGAGTATCTCCGTCTACGAAAAAATTGTACAAAGGAGTATCTCCTATAAAAACTCCAGCGGCTAGATTTAAGTCTTGTGCAGGATTAGTAACTATATATTCAGTATTTTCTGTAGATAGTATACAAAGTTCTGGGGGTATTTCGGTCCAAAATTGAGTATTGTATTGTACTTCAGGGTATGTAATCTGCTTAAAGGGATTTTCATCGTTCAATTCACCGTTAGTAATTCTAAAGTAACTGTTTTTTAGTTCCCCGTCAAATTTAGCTTCATTAAAATTCTTTTCTACTAGAACTTGAGACAATGAATTTATTATCTTAGGCCTTAATCCTAACGGTGTCATAACTTGTCTACTATAAGCAGTTTTAGATTCTTTATCAAATACTGTACTATCGGTAGAAGTAGCTACTGAACCAAAACCTATGTTCTGGTATGCACCTGCGTTAGAACCGGACATAGTTATTACTTTAATAGAACCAGTATATTCAGGTCTAGTCCATGTCATTACGGGCTCTTTAGCTTTATTTCTTTCTAATAAATGTGGTTTAATTATTATACCTGCATCCGTAACTGCTCTTGCAGGAATAAAATCACGAACCATTCTAAATAAAACATTATCGAAAAATTTAATTAATCTAACAAAGTCTTTAACGTTATACTCACTAACATCAGCAAGAACTGTTTGAGCGTGGTAATAAAGTTCAGTATACTTATTAGTAGGGTAACTTCTTGGATCACCTATATACTGGTCTATATTAAAAGGATCGTTTGGAAAAAGTACTGCTGATTGAGATACTATATAGTTATCCATATTATCAGAAGGAGAAAATCCTACTTCAACTCTATGTAAATCTTGAGTGTATTTATTGTCTTTTTTATTTATAGAAGTATAAAAAGATATAGTATCACCCGGAACTATACTTCCAGTATTATCTAATCTTACTTTATCAAACGAACCAGTAAAGGCTTGTTCCCCTCCAAAATAAGGTAAATCATTAACTGATTGACCTCCGAAAATTTTTATCTTAAGAACGTCTGAGGGTATACCGAAGCAATTTATAAGTGCTCTTAAACCTCTTTCAGTACCTTTACTTTTTAATAATATAGGTAAATTATGGTATATCCTTTTATAAATTTCTTTTTGGTAATCATTCTGCGATAATGGTTCTTCTCCAGAATTAGTAATACCGGAAGGCAAAAATTCTCCATCAGTTACGTAAGAGTTTGCTGTAAAATATCTAAATAGATCTTCTGCTGATTTAGTACTAGTATATAGTTTTACTCCGAAATTTTTAAGTAGATCTTCTACTAAATCTTTAGACACACCTCTATCTAATCTATTATCTGCATCATATTTTTTAGAAACAGCGTCAGTATACAGCCATAAATTATCGAAATGTTGAGCTATCATATGTATGAATAGTTCATACGGTTCGTTATTAGAATCTTCTTTTAAAAATGCTGGTATGGTATTGGTAAGTATATCTGGATTTTGAGAATCATAGAGTACTGCGGACTGTATTTCCGTATTGTAAAAAGAAATAGCTGCTTCTTCATCAGAAGCCATATTAGTATAGGGTTTATCAGCTCCGTTAGGAGTAGAAAATAGTTTAGGCCATGATGTTGAACCACTTTCGAAATATAAATGTCTTTCAAAATGATCAAAATTATTTATTACTCCATTGAGTAAATTTTCATAAAAATTCCTACTTCCTGATATTCCAGCGGAAGTGTATGTAGAATCGTTTATATTATCTAAACTACTTTGATATGAATTTATAAGATCTAATTTATATCTAAAATTTCTTAGTCTTTCTTCAGCTGATGAAAAATTAATAAAATTACTAAAACTAGAATAGTCTATACTAAGTTCAGCTCCTTTTTCGTTAAAAAGTGAATTTAATTCTCTATTAGTATTATTAACAGGAAAGCTAAATAATTCATTATAGTTATAATATTGCGAAGGTTCAGTATTCTGCTCTTCGACATCTACGTTAAAATTAGCTCCTCTTAATGTTGGTACTACCTCTTCATCTGGAATAACTTCAGTTTCTATTTCGTAAGCTATAGAATCTGCTATTTTTTCAACTATAAAAGTTAAATTATTTACTTCGTAGGATTGAGGTAAAGGTTCTGCAAATTTTAAAATAAGTGAAGTTGTTCCTCTAAAAGGTTTAATATCTACATTAACTATACTATGAAAATTATTTTCACTAGGGTATAAATGTAAGTTAACACTATAAACTTCTTCAAAAAATCTTGTATTTAATCTTTGACCTACTTGCTGTACCGTTAGTGAATCTAATGCAACAGGTAATAATCTAGCCTCTTTTCTGTCAGAAGAAATGCTTTCGAAAAAAAATTGTTGTCTTACTCTATTAGTAAGGAAAGGATCTCTTAAAAAATTGTACAGAGCTTTTACTTCTCCTGTAGTTCCGTAAAAAATTTTGTAGTCTTCTAAAGGATCGACTGATATTTCTGCATTTCCTGCAGCACCCGAAGTTCTTTCTCCTGAAACAACGGAGTAGTTACGGTAGTCAGCTACAGTTTGAACTCTAACGTTATCTAAAGTAAAATAGGATAGTTCTACAAAATCTTCGTTTGAAATAAAGGACCCTGCTACTTCTACAGGTTCAATTATATTTTCTAAACTTTCGTTCGGTAGTTCTTTAAATCTTGCTAATCCTACAGGATCAACTTTAAAGACGTTATATTCAATTTTAGGCATCTTTTTCTAATTCAAATATCTGTTCATTAGCAGCTAATAATTGCTGTCTAAGTTGACCTATTTCGTCTAATAGAGGCTGTATTTCATCAGTATCTTTTTCTAAATCTACAAGTTGAGAACTTCTAGCTAAAATATACTCGTGAGAATTATTCTCTCCTTCTAATGGTATATTGTAATAGAGTTTATCATAAAGTCTAAAAAGCTCTTCAACTGTATCATTATCTATAACATCTACGGGATCTACATAAGTTTTGAATTCAGTATCTATTACGTTACGGAGCTTTTCCCGATTATTAGATTTTGTAATTATTCTAATTTTTTCTCTAGCCATTTCTTACAACTTTAAATATGTTTCTATTATCTACTATAACGGTACTATTATCTAAAGTAGTCTTGATTAATATACGATAATATCTTTCAGGTTGCAACCCATCCATATAAACATCAAAAAATGGTCCATTACTATCACAACTTATTTTAGTAAAGTCTGTGCTAAAGTTTACTACCATTTCTTCTGTATTTTCATCTCTTAATCCCCAATACGAAGCAGATGGAAGAGCAAAGTTTGTCAAAAATACTGAAGATGTTGTGAATGTTCTAGTTGGGTATTCAGGTCTAGCTGTAATTCTAAATCTTTGCTTACCTTCATCAGTATATTCTCCTTTATTATTTTTTATATCTATAGTAGCAATATCAGTATCTAAAACAGACAAACTACCTGTAGTATAAACTCTATCGTCCCATCCTATTTCCAAAAACGGAGGATATATAGTATTAGTATCTTTACTAAAATACTTTAATCTTATAGAAGCAGAGGTAAAAAATTCGTATTGATCCTCTAATTTAATTATAAACCCTTTATTAGGAAGTAAATCATCGTAAATCTGTTTAATAGCAGGAGTTACGTTGATATCCATATCATGGTCTGAGGATATGCTATGAGATTGGAAAAATTGCATATCTACTCCATTTGAAGCAGTATACCAGTTACCTCCGCCTTCTTTCCCTGAAATAAATGAAGCAGTAGTAAAAGATGTGAATCCAGCTGTAGACCAAGCATTTAGTTGTGCTGAATTTTTGAATAACCAGCTTACTCCTGATTTATTAACAGGACTATCTGCGAATTTACCAGTTCCATTATCCCATTCTCCTGTTCCTGGTATGAATATTGGGTACGCTTTTAAACAGTATTCTACAGGTAGGTCAGAAGCTTCTGCTAGGTACATCTTTAAGCTAGCACTCATAGAGCTAGTCAAAGCTAAAGTTACTTTATTATTAATAACATCGTCTATTTCACTATCTAAAAATTTAGTTACTATACGACTTGCTTGACCGGTACCGTCTATAGTTCCTTTGTAGCCTGCTATTTCTACTATTTCATCTCTTCCTGCGTTACCTGTATTGGTTTCAGAAAAAATAAAAGAATCTTTATCGGGAAATATTCTATAAATTGCCATATTATAATGTTGTAGTTCTTCCTTTTATATCAAAATTAGGAAATTTAAGTTCAAAAATCATCGTATCAAATGAAGGATATACTATATTATTACGAGTAGCTCCTTTAATATCATAAGCATATTGAGAATAATTTCCTCCTTGTTTATTAATTATTTCTATTTTACTTACCGTCTGCACTCCAACAACTCTATCTAATAAACTATATATACTAGAAATATTGATAGGTTGATTTATATTCCACCTGGAAATATCAAAGTATTCTTGTAAAGTATTATTACAAGCTAAAAGTACGTCTCTACTATTGTAATTAGGTCTAACTAATATATCGAAATTAATACCTACATTTACTACGAATGCATCTTTTATATTGAGAGCGTCAGTAATAGGTGTATAGAACGACATATAAGTTCTTAAATTATTTTTTAAAGTATCGGTAGCAGTTACTAACTTTTTATTAGCATCGTAACCCAGTACATAAAGAGATAAAGCAAGAGGGTTACTATCAATTATAGAATCAGTAGTAGACTGAGTACTGTTCAATTCGTCTTGAGTAACAAATACTTTAGCTACTGTACCAAATTTAGGATCTAACGAAAGTGCTCTAACTGTGTAATCTTGTAAGGTAACTGTTCTTTTCTGTTCTGAAAATGAACGGAGTGAATTTTGTCTTATTTCTTCTATAGTATCTCCGTCTTTTCCGCCTGATGCCGGTTGCGGGTTATTGAAAGCTAGGGTATTTTGATAAGTTGTGTCTACTGCTGTAGATGTAGCTGTAAAGCCTGTTAGAGTATTTGCAGGAACATTAGCTTCTACCCCTCCTCCTACTAAGTATTTTATAGTCAATGTAGAATTAGAAGGAGCTAAACCATATGTTTGAGTATACATAAAATTGGATGGATCATAAGCTTTATCGATAGTGCTTAGTCCTTGTAAGGTCCCCATACCTACATTAGTAGGATCAGGTGTAAAAGTACTATCATCAGCCCCTACTGTACCAGCTCCAAACTGAATTATTAGATTTCCGCTAGAATTAAATCTAGTTACAAATCTTTTAGATACTTTTTGCAATTTAATAGAATTAGGTACTTTATCTGAATCACTACCTACGTTTGATTCTTGAACAAAAACAGTATCTTGTCCTAAAAAAGGTACTTCATTCCATTTAGTAACTTCATCGCTACTATCATCTGTAATTTCTAATACTCCTATAATATTAGTATCTTCGATAGTAATTGTAGCAAATTTTTCTGCAGTTGTATAGGTTTCAGTAACTGTCTTGATATCTCCTGAGAAAGCTTTAATTTTTTTAGTAAGTAAAAATTCACTAGGTACTCCTCCCTCTAGAGTAGTTATTACCACGTCGGTAGGATCAAAAGAGCTAGAAAAAGAAAAGTCTATTTTATTTTCTATGAAAAAATTTGCATTACCTGTAGAAGTTGATGTTACTATAGCGTTTTCATTTACTACCAAAGCTTGATTCCAATTAGGTTGATTAGTTGTTGGATCGGCTCCTACGTTCTGAGTTACTGATAGTTCAACTTCGGAAACGTTAGTAACTTTAGGACGGTACCCCATCATATACGCCATAGTATATAGGTTGCTAGGATCCTTGGCATACTGTAAGAAAGTCTCTTGTAGCTGTGTATCTTGATAAAAAGATAGTATATCTCCTACGTATGCAGCCATTTCTATAAACATCATACCGGGAGAAGTAGGTGAAAAGTCGTTATAACTATCAGGAAAGTAGTTCTTAGCAAATTCTATTAGTTCCTGTTTATAATCAGAAAATTCTCTAGCTACGTATTTTATGTCTCTTTTTTCAGCCATTATTGCTCAAAATTTATTAATACCTCATCTTCAATATTGGTATCTTGGATTGCATATCTTAATAATAACGAAACCGTATTAGTATCAGGATTACCTGTAACTTCAAAATCAGTAGGTTGTACTGATGGAAAGAACTCTGCTAATCCTCTTTGTACTGTGCTTTTTACTCTACTAACCATTTCTTGTGTTATATTTTCAAACATTAAGTTCCTTATTTCAGTACCAAAAGTCGGGTTTAAGTATCTTTCTCCCTGTCCAGTTAAAAAATAATTAATCAGGTTAGTTCTTATAGCATCTTTAGTTTGAAACGTTTGGTTAAAAACTGCTTTGCCAGAAAGCGGTAGAGAAACACCTATAGCTTTTCTAGGTTGTAAATCTAAAGGATTTATTTTTCTACTATTAAATGCCATTTTATGCTACTCCGTATTTTTGTTTATCTTTTTCTACTGATTTGTTATACACAGCTCCTGCTTTTTTTACAAAATCTAATTTACTTATATCCATACCTGGCATAGGTCCTCTAGCATCTGTCATACCCATATTACTTGCCATTGATGAAGCAAAGTTAGGCTTTTGTACCATATCTGCATTCCCTGCAAACACATTTCTATATTCTTCACCTGTCATTGAAGCTCTAGTCTGACTAAGCATTTCTTGTATAGGTGTTGTGCCTGAGCTCATTTTGCCTGTAGACCAGGTTTGTTTTATATCTTTTTGTGTAACTGGTTTGTATCTGTTATTATTTGTTTCAGGTTTACTTGCTATTTTAACTGCTTCAGTTAATAAATCTTGTAACTCTTCTTTAATAGCAGATTTTACTTCTTCTTTTATTATTTTCCTTAATTGATTTATTTTCATAATTATAAATAGTTGTGTTATGGAAGTTGATTATCTATTCTAAATTTTAATTCATCTAAAAGTATTTTAGTATCAGAACTATATGAAGGTTGCCCTCTAAGTACAGTAATACCAAATATATCTTTTGCGATAGCAACTCTTCTAAGTACCGTAGTGTCATCAGAAGGTGATTCGATTATAGAAAGAGCATAATCTTTTCCATTTGCTCCTCTATAAGTAAAGTTTTCATCAGGAGTTCCTTCAGAGCCTGTATTTTCTAAAGGCTGTACTTCTTTTATTAAATCCATCAAGTTAGCCTGGTCTTGTGATTGTTGTAATTCTTCAGCACATTCTTCTACGTTAACATTAATACTTTCTAAAAGTTCTTTAATATTATCAAACGAAGGTGCTACTCCTTGTAGTAATCCTTTTACTGCTGCTAGGTCATCTTCTAAATCTTCTAATAATAGAGTAGTTTTTACTAATCTATCAGCTTGTCTATTTGTAAAGCCTGCTGTTTTAGCAGAGAAAAGACCCCCTCTATCAAAATCTGAGAAGGAAGGTCTATTTCCTATAGCTAATTTAGTTCTATTACGTTTTAATAATTTTATTATTCTTTTAGCTATACTTATAGGCCGTCTTAATTTATTAGGAATAGAATTAAATCTATTTACTTTTTTTTGAAATGAGTTTATTACTCTTAAAAGACTGTTACGTGTTTTAATTATTTTTATAAGCTCATCCCTATCCGGGCATCTATTAGAGAATTTATCTAATAATTTTACTGTTTCAGTCTGTATTCTAGCTTCTATATTACCTTGAATACCTCCTAGTTGATTAGCTACGATAGATGATATTTGAGAACGTAATGCCATTATTCAGTAAATACTTTTTTAGATTTTAAAGTTGAAGGACCGTTAGGATTAATTCTACTTTTTAAAGCTAGTATAACAGGTTTCGCTTGCAACCCTCTTTTATTAATAGCAGGTATAGGATGGTTCTTGACTGTTTTAGCTCTTGCCATATCATTAGCCATTCCTTCTAAAACATTTAATAAATTAAAAAGAAACCCTTCAAGTTGGTTACCTTTAATTACTGGTTCTTTTGATACTTCAGGAGCTGATAGTGCAGAAGCTCCTAAGTATATCTTAGTTCCGTCTAAGCACATATATTCAGTTGCATCTATATTAACTGTACCTCCGGTATTCATTCCTATTGACGTCACACTTGACAGTTGTATATCACTTGATTTAGCATTGAAAAATAACCTTCCTCCGTTGATCAATACTTGACTTCCCTTAAACTCATTACCTTCTACAGGTTTATCTTCGTAAGATAATCTTTTATCATTAGCAGGAGTTATAGGTATAGAATGATTAGAAACTAAATAAATAGAGCTATCATCTTGATCCATGTTTTCTCCTAAAGTTTTAAAACCGTTATCAGTCTCTTGTTGACCATTACTTATAATAATCATAGGACTACCTAAATTGGTATCATCTACCCAAGGGTTACCGTTTCCTTTTCCTCCAGTAAATCGTATAGATTGACCTTGTCTACCTTCAAATTGTACATCACCAGGAGAAGAAGATATAGGGTTTACAGTACCTAATTCTTTGAACTTTCCTCTTAAAGTAATATCAATATTAGGATTAAGAGTCATATCAGGGTAAACTGCTGAGTTAGGGCTATTATATAGGTTTAGTATCCTAATATAGTAGTTTTGAGTTCTACGTTCGCTTTCTGAAAATGCTGGGTTAGGTAATGTTGTGACTTCAATTAGCTCTCCTACTATGGGTACTGTCTTAATATGGGAACTACTTTGATAAGCAAAACTCATATCTCTTGTGATCAACTCACTTCCACCTGCTCCTAAAGGTTTGTAAAAAACTCCATTAATAGAAGCTGCTCCTCCTTTATTTGCATATTCAGGATGTGATTCGTCTAATATTATATCTAGTACTCTTCCGAACGATGAGTAACTAGATACTCCACCGCCTCCGGATAATTTATTACTAGAACCAAAATTAAAAATTGAATTTTTAAATCCCATTATTTATCTTCTGTATCTTCGGTTTTATTCTCTAATTCTTTTTGATTTTCTTCTTGTTCATCTAACAAATCTTGTAAATCTGAAAAGTCGAACATTTCTCCATCTCCTCCTTTTGCTTGTATAGCTTCTATCCTTTGAATTACTGTAGCTAGTTTTATTAAGTGTTCATCATTCTTAACTCCTATTTCCATATACTCTTTAATCATAGGAACTAAAAGAGTAGCGTCACCTATATTTTCTATAAGAGGTTTTAATTCACCAATCAGACCTTTCACCTGAGTTTTAGTCTCTTTAGAATTATTGTAGATTTCTTCAAAAAGATTAGATAATGTTTTACCTTTGAATATTTCTTTATCTGAATCCATATCTTTTTATAATAAATAGATTATAGTTCTTTTATTATAATTTTACCTTTATCATGGTACCTATGGTATATCTGATAAAAATCGTCTTTAAGTATTGAAATAACTTTAGTTAAGTGAGGAGTTTCACAATCTGTCATTTCACGAATGTAAATATAAAGAGCTTTTTTCTTAAAAATATCTAAATCGTGTCTTGTTTTAAAAATAGTTAATACTGCGTCAGCTATTCGTTTTTCAGTATCTTTAATAAATATATTATCTAAATCGTCGTAAACTTTTTCTACCCACATATCTAAAAACTGGCTTAATGTTATGCCTCCGGGTAATTTTACGTTCATACTACCTTCATAAGATTCTTCCATATCATCGAAAGAACCTATTTGTTTAAGTTTTTTATAATTTTTATTATTATAATTAATTAACCACCTTTTTACTATAGTCCCAAAATATGAATATGCTTTTGCTCCATTAGTAGGATCAAATTTCATAATTTTTTCTTCTAATAGCATTGATACTACTTCATGTTTTAAATCTTCTATACGTTCTACATCGGTATAATAAAACTTAAAAGTATGAATAATATTTTCAGCTAATTTATAAAAAGGAAAGTAAATATGATCAGTAAAGATCTTTGCTCGGTAGTCCGAATCTATTGAATTGTTGTATCTAACTATATACTCTTCGGTCTCTTTAGTAAAATAGTTATTTTTCGATTTCTTTCTCGCCATAATTCTCAGGGAGCATGTATCGGTCTAGCTCTTTTTGTACGTTTTTTAATTGTTCAAAAAAATAACCGACCTCATCATCAGATTGAAATATCCCCTTTTCATCTAGGCTGTTAAGGTACTTTTGTGAATCTCTAATAACATTAGATATATTCTGTAAATATTCTGTTTGATCTACAGTTACGTCTTCGTATTTTTCTACTTTTACTAGAAGATTGCGTATAGCCAATAATAAAATAAATATAACTATAGATAAAATAATAATAGAAATTAACATATTTTATAAATTTTTTAACATTTTACTCAATCCTTCCGAAGAATTAACTTTTTTTCCTGTTGATGATTGAGTTTTTTTTGTTTTTGGTATTGTATTCCCTCCATTAGCTTTCCAAATATCATATTCAACCTTGGAAGCTAAAAAATCTGCTGAATGTAGAACTGAAATGATAGATGTTTTTTGTCTTGAAGACTCCATATTACTAAAAAAATATGCTTCGTTAGCTTTATCATACACTCCATCATGTAATCTAATAGCTAAAAACTCTTTTTGAGATACTTTTATACCGAATTTTTGTAAAATAAATAAGGAACGATCAGGAATTAACATGAAATCAAGGTTAGGATTATATGTATACATTTCTGAAAGTTTATCCTGTCTCCATTTATCGGTTTGAGGTATATAATTTTCTGTATCTCCATCACCTAATTTACCTAAATCGTGAAATAATGCTGAAAATACTAACTCCTCTTCGGAATAATCTACTGAACCTCCCATTTCTGAGTATAATTTATGCTGTTTTAGTGCATATTCGACTACTCTATTAACGTGGTCTACGTAACCTCCGGCAAAAGCATTATGATGCCATGATTTACCGCTTGCAGGAGCCATAATATAGTTCTCCGACATATGATTAAGCATAGAATTGACATCTTTTTTACGATCACTAATGTAATGATCTACTATTTTAAGATGCTTATCCCAATTAGATTGTATTTTTTCAGCTGTAAGCATACTAATCTTGAGTTTCTGTATTCAATAATGTACCGATATTAGCTAAAATATTCTTTACGTGTTGTAAAGTATTAAGAGCTTCGTTCTGTTCTCTACTTTTTATAAAGAAATTTAGTTTTGATAATTCGTTATCGATTTTTTCTAATTTATTTGTTATTAGTATCTTATTTCTCATTATAATTTTATATTATTTATTTATTAAATTTATTAATTAAAATATTAATATTACTAAGGTAATAAAAATAATTCTAAAAAGCAACTATTCTATAAGAATTTTTATTTCAAATAGTTGAGAGTTGTATTTTGAACCTCCATCCCAATATATTTCTGCATTTATTGTAATGATTTCACCTTCAAAACTAGGAGGTATAGGTCCAACTATTCGTTTAGCCCATTTTCTTTCTGGATTAGAAGGAGTGTATTCTGTATTATTAGGAGAGTTATTTAAGTACATAGTAGTTGATTGTACTATTTCCTGAAGTTGCCCATTCGGTAAAGTCCAATTAGAGGAAGATTCAAACGCCGCTTGAACTACTCCTATATCGTTATAGTAATAAAAAGGATCAACATCATCAGCTTCTATATAGATATCAAATCTAGGCAAGTATTCTCCTTCAAAATTTAAATCTACTATATAAACTCCGTTAGAATTTTGCGGATAAGGTAAGTAAATAGCTCCATCACAGTTTCCATCAGGACATAATGAAGGTTCGATTTCTTCAGGAGAACAACCTAAAGCTAATATAGTAAATAATAGTAATAATAATTTATTTAATTTCATAACCGTTTTAATTTATATTAATAATATACGAATAAAATAGTAAGTTACCAACTTTTTTTTAGTTTTTTTTGGGGTGTAATGTTTTTTATTAAAAGCGTAGCTCGCCGCGCAAACGCGCGAAGTCGCACCGCGTTATTTAAGTTTAGTTTCTAATATATATTTTTTCTTCCATCCATTCTTACATCATATTGCTTATAGCCGTATAAGAGAGACCTTATTATATAGAGAGGTAAATGCAAACGTAGTAAATATATATGCTGATATCTATATTATTTTATATTACGTTATTGGGAGTACTGAGTATATATTAGAGACTTTGATTATTACTCGGTATCTTTGAACTTATTGTACTTATTTGCAAAACTTACTATAACCGCAGGCCATAATATTATACAAGCCATAGTCTCATTAAATGTTAGTACGGGTTTATTAAAAGCAAATAATACTACATTTAAACTAAATGCAAATAATAATCCTACCGAAGAATAAAAAATAAAAAAATCTACCATAATTTTAAAATATAACCGTTAATTCTTTAATATAAGAAATTAAATTAAAGTTTCCAACTTTCTATCCATTAAAAGATCGGCATATTCTTTAATTATCTTACATTTATTATAATCTTCTATATCTTGAAAATAAAATAATAAATCATATATAGACTTTAAAGATCTATCAATTTCGAAATCATCTCCTATTTTATACACTATATCTAACTGTAAAGGTGAAACTCTATTAAGATAATTGTAAAGTTTATTGTAATACTTGTATTTAATCTTACCTTTTACTCTTTTATAATGCTCTGGATGTTTTAAAGAGTACATTTTATTAATGTAATGATAATTCTCTACACCTGTTACTACCATACCTATAAGTACATAAGGGTTTTTGAGAACATCTTCTACGTTATTCTCTTTATAGATTTCTTCATCTCCCTGTTCGAAGATAGAAAAAAGCGTATATGGATCTAATTTATGCACCGTATCGTAGGTTTATCTATAAATAGTTCGTATATTAATATATAGAAACCACCATAGAATTACCAGTACCATAAGTTCTTTGACATATTGTACAATAAAAGCCTATATAGAGAAAATTTTGGAAAATTTTTTTCCTAAGATTAGTTGTTTTATATACAAAAAGTTCTTATATTATATTAAATACTTAAACGGTTATATTATGAAACATATTTCAATCTTTATTATCAATATTATAATGATTATTTCATTATTTTATGTCGGGTTTACACTTATTCTTAATCCAAGTGCTGCTAATTGGACGTATTACGGCTTTGTTATAGCTATGTTATCTATGATAGGGTACGGTTACTATAAGGATAAGTATAGATAATATATACATATATACCACTATATACTCAAAATCTAAGAGGGATATACAAATAGGTATGGCTCTCACGACAGCTCTCACGACGCTATAGGGAACAATACCGTCACTCTTATAGCATACTGCCGTCACCTTGCCGTCTAGCGGATGTAAGGTATCCGGAAACTAGATATTATCTTCTTCCGGAACTTCAATCATGTCTTTATAGTATATAGTTTTATTAACTTTAGTATCTAATACGAACGTAAAGCATTTAATTCTTTTAGTACCTAT
>Ga0098042_1000099_pt1 | contig 29386 bp, 37 predicted proteins | sample 9_EtaG_FD_75066 | JGI IMG/M metagenome (GOLD analysis project Ga0098042, IMG submission 75066) | Marine viral communities from the Subarctic Pacific Ocean - 9_ETSP_OMZ_AT15188 metaG | ecosystem: Environmental > Aquatic > Marine > Oceanic | place: Pacific Ocean | collected 2015-01-10
GTATTAATTGCCACAGGGCTTTAGAACATAGGATCGCGCGTCAAGTTGGGCGATTTTCAGCCGGTTGCACTGTAATACAACACCCCGCAGATTTTGCCCGCCTGATGGTTCTTTGTCGTATGCAAATTGCAGCGGGATTGGGTGAAAAGTTTACCTATACGCTCATTGAGGATTAAAATGGATCCATCCACATATCATGATCTTTGGATCAACCTTGCCACCAACAGCCCGTTTTTAGGTTGGATGATTTACAGCTATGTACAAACGCAAAAGGATCTCAAAGAAACCCGCGAACAAAGCCGCAATGAGGCCCGCGAAATTCGACAAGAGGCACGAACCGAAGAAACAGAGATCCGCAATAGATTTGAAAAAGTAATTGGTGAGTTGAACAAAGATCGCACCAAACTTGTTGAGTCCTTTTCAGGCCGCATTGATAGCCTTGAGCGCGGACAAAGAAAACTTTTTGCAATTCTTGAGCCTCTGAAAGAACAAATACATGAGATTAGACTTAAAGAGCAAGTCAAAAAAGAGCTAGCAAAGCATTAAAAAGGCATGTTTGAAAAAAAGATTAAAATAATACTTGACCAATATAATATATTGGTTAATATATAAGGGAACCCAACAACAAAGGACAACAACAATGACAATCATCAAGAAAATTAAAGCTAATCACGGAAATCAAGAAGCACTTTTAGAGCTTGCAAACAAAGAAACACTTTACAAAGTTGCTAATCACTTTCAAGTATCACCCGCAAAAGCCGCCCCAAAGGTAGCGCAACGCCTTTTCAATGCTCAATCAATTACAATCAAGGGCAATTACATTGCATACGGTAAGAAATTCAGCAAACGTTTTGATCTTACAAAGCAAAATGATGCGTGTCAAGCGATTCGCATGTGGGAAACTAGCGCACGAAGTTTTAAAACATGGAAAGAGTGCGGTGAGGATCAATATGCTTATGGTGATCTCTTAGACGCTGACAACACACTAAGTAAACATATTACTATTGCTCTTGAGCTTGTACGTCATACTTCATAAAACTCAAGAAAATCACGATACACAGGCCGCATAATGCGGCCTTTTTTTTTGCACAAAAAAGCCCGCAAAGATGCGGGCACAAAACTCAAGGAGCCGTTTTGTTTGTAGATATTAGGTAAAGTACATTACAAGTACAGCGTCACCGTTTTCAAGGTTGCCGCCGAAGGTAATACGACCAACTGATCCCGCTCCCGTATTAGAAATTGCATACTCACTATTATTTGTTGCACTATCGCTTAATGCGGTCATGTTAAGCATATTCAAACCGTTTTTGAATACCATAGCCGATGAAAAGAATCCTGTATCAAGAGCGCGCGCAAGATCAAAACTTGATGTTGATGAGCCTGATACTTGAAATACCTCTTGATAGAATGCCGCGCCAATCTTAGCCGCTGTTACAGAATCCGCAACGAGTTGGCTTGTATTAACTGAATTGCTACCCATTTTATCAGCATTGATCCCGCCATCCTTGAGGCGTAAAGAATCACCGTTAATTTCAATTGTAGTATCATCAACAGACACAGCAAGCGCAGTACCTGCACCGCCTGATAGACCATTTCCCGCAACGCTTGAGGCTAGTTTGCTTTCGTCCACAGCCGCATCTTGAATTTTTGCGGTTTGCACTGATGCCGATCCCAATTTGGCCGATGTTACTGCACCTGTCCCGATAGCGGCCGCATTAACAACACCGGATCCAAAAAGAGCAGAATCACCGATCGCACCGTCCGCAATGGCTGCGCCCGTTACTGAGTTTAAACCCATTTGACTGCTTGTGATGGTTCCAACGCTCAAGCCACTACCACTTAGGGCAAGAGTTGATCCGTTGAGTTTTACTTGCAAAGATCCGCTTTGAAGTTCAACACCGTTACCCGCTTTGACTTGCAATTCACCGCTGTTAAATTCAAGACCGGCATTTGATGACAGGTCAACGCTTAAAGTATTTGAATTTTTACTCAATCCATCGCCCGCAGTGATGGAAGAAAGGCCGGTAAACTGAGTGATTGATATATCAGTTGATCCAAGTGTGATGTTATCAGTTACGACAATATATCCACCGTCAGCCTGTGAGCTACCTTGACGTACAAATATAGCTGCGCCCTCCAATTTTTGGGCTGTATTAGCATCGTCTGATCGTGTCATCGCTGCGCCTGCGCTTGCAAAAACATAGATCCCGTTTTCGCTTGCATCGGTTTGATCCTTGATCAATACGCGGTCATTTGCTGAGAGTGTTACACCGTCGATCGCTGATGGTGCGCTTGAAAGGTCAACATTTGCGGTGGATGCTGAAATTGCTGATTCTTTCCAGTGTACGCCCTGCGCTGTGCTGTCAACATACGCCTTTGTTGCGGCGTGTGCGTCGGCTGTTGGCGTGGCTACACTTACGGTACCGGATGAAAAGTTAAATGTGCCTGTTAGGTCAATCTTTGCCGCTGTCACGACACTATTTGCAAGGTATGCCGCGCTATCAATTGCGCCATCTGCGATTTTGGCCGATACGACCGAATCAGCTGCAAGAGCTGCGGATGCGATGACACCGGATCCCAAAAGATTTGCGTTGTCAATGATTCCGGTAGCTAAGTTTGATGAGGTTATTGTTGAGCTCTTAATCTGCGAGCCTCTGATCGATATAGTCATGTTGGGTGTTACTCCGCTGTGGTGTTATATACCGCCTCAAGCACATCGCCTGATAACGGTGGGGTTGAAAACTCAAAATTGCGATCATCTATTATGCTGATCTGTGTTGTTCTTTGTTTCAGCCCGTTGAGATACACCGATAAGGATCCCGTTGTGACATCTTTTGTTGTTGTAAATTGTGTGTTTGAACCATTGCAAAGGCTTGTAAAATCATCGATCTGTATATTTTGCCCTGTGACCGCGCCTATTTCTGTACCTGTACCGCCCTCATCATTGTACACGTTTGCAATTGCCATAATAAACCTTAGTATTGATACGTCAAAGCGGCCACGGCCACGTCAGTTGTGCCTGTGTTGGTTCTTAGGTGTAAGTATAACACTTTATCTTGTATGTCTCTTAGTATTATATCAAGTCGATACAATACAGTGCCTTTTGTATTGGTTGTTAGTCCGGTTTGTATGTCTGATCTTGTTTCAGTCATTACAAATTCATCACCTTGTGTATCTCTTGTGATTGATGCAAATATTTTTGTTGCACTTGATATGTTTGTAAGTTGTACCTCAAGCATTGAGGCAACAACATTGATTTGTGAGGATCCGTATTTGGTATACTCAAGGGGTATTTTTTTTGTTGTATCGTAGTTCGTATTTATGCCTGTCGTAGTGCATGCGCACCGCATTTGATCAAGATTTAGCCCCATTGTTTTTGCCCCTCATTGGATTCATATACATGGCTATCTTAGCACGGTATAGCATCATACGCACCTTGATCATATTGCGGGCGTTGTAGGGGTATAGGAGGCGAAACAACTGCACACAATAAAGAGTATCATCAAGTGCCTCATGTGTTTGCGTTGGCCAACCAAAGAGATCAGCGATTGCGTGCATTGATACGCTTTTGTATCCCAAAGGCAAAAGCACAGCACTTGCCAAAGATACAGTATCGATCCCGCGCCTCAAGATTTTGCGCCCGCTTGTATGCTTTTTGAGGTGCGACAAAATAAAGCCGCGATCAAACGGCCAATTGTGGGCAACGGGTATGCAATCACGCATAAAATCCGCTATCTGATTGCCTGCTTGCGTTGCATCAATGGCATCACGCCAACGATAATCAGAATAGCCATTTACGCGCAACGCCTCAGGATCTGCGTTTGTGATGTTTTGCGGTTTGATTTTGATGTGCAACCGGCCAATTTCCTCAAGCTGTGCATTGAGTTTGATACCACAATATGCAATCATTTCGTGTTTATTGGGATATAGGCCCGTTGTTTCAGTGTCCAATACTACATACATATTTTCATTGCTCCTTTTTTGTTGTACAACATTGATACATTATGCTATATTGATAGGCACAACAACAACAATCAAACAACAGGACATTATATGACTGATTTATTTATCAAGATAACCAAAGATGATGCGCGGGCCTTTCAAGATTTGAGTAAGGCCGCGATCCTCATACTCATCGAAATGCGATTTTTTGCGGGTGCTGATGGGCGTGCATTTCCATCCAAAGGCAAACTTGTTGAGAATACAGGGCTATCATTGGGAAGTATCAAGCGGGGCCTCAAAGAGTTACGCGAAAAGGGCGCGATCAATCTCAAAAGCGCAAAGCGCACATCATCAAATATCTATGATGTAGGGGGGATCATTTCTAAGCCAAAGGGGATCATTTCTAACCCTTTGGGGGATCAAAAACGATCCTTAGGGGGATCATTTCTAAGCCATAGGGGGATCGAAAATGATCCCCTAAGTAGATCCAGTAAAGAGATAAAAGAAATAGATCCAATTAAAGAGAGTACTAAGCCATCGAAAGAAATTAAACCTATCATCAATGATGAGGTTGATTTGCGTGATCTGTGGTTGGCTGAGTTATGGGCAAAGCATGCAACGGTTCAAGGTTGGGCAAGTGTAGACATACAATCAGATTTTGACAGCATAAAAGCCGGTGCAACCGTGTTGCAAGTCTCAAAGGCTGTACGCAAGATCGACACGTACATTATTGCAAACGATATCAACGGGATGTATATGGGGCGCGGTTGGGCCTCAAAGTTTCGTGATCGGTGGGTTTGCAAAGAGAGCGACAAGCCGCCAACGAAATACGATAACAATAAAATGCGATTGAGTACGATAAGCCTTGAGCCTGATGTTGTGGAGGAAATAAAAGAACAAGCATTGCAAGCCGTTGAGAGTAGCGAGAAGGCGCAAGCCGCATCAATGGAGGGCAATGGAGCCGCTCAAACTCTTTGGGCACGTTTTCGCGCAAATACGGGCGATTATGAGCAATGTGCAAATGAGGTGTTTGATTGGGTGCGCGGTGGCAACTTGACACAAGAGATCCGCAATGAGATACAGGCCGATCCAAACCTTGAGGATTTTGCCGCTCTCATACAATGTGCTGTGATATAAGGGGGGTGATGTATGTACAGAATAAGCGATAAAGTTATTTTTAGTGTTGCATGGATGCGCATGCCTGTTGTGGGCTACATTGAGCAAATAAACGGATCACAGGTGCATTGTCGTTTGTCCGTGCCTATGATGGGCCGTACACACGAAAATGTAAGGATCGACACGCTCAAGCCAACTGAGGAAATGATAAAGCAACGCGATGAGGAGCGGGCCGGTGTTATTGTTGACATTCAGTCAACAAGCAAAGATAAAAAATCAATTGATGAGTTAGTGGAGGAATTAACCTATGCCAAAAAAATACGATTACAAAAAAAATACGGCAAGTGAACAAACGCGTGTGCGGATCATGCTTAGTGATGAGCAACTTGATCAGCTTGAAAAAATAGCAAAGCGGCACAAAATTAGCGTTGATAATTTACTTGATCGATATATCAAGCGATGTATTGCGGATCGCCAACATCCTTGATATTATGATTCTGATTGCACGGGTTTTGTTGTTGTCATTTGTTCTTTGTACCCGTGCAATCATTTTTTTTGCCTTTTTTTTTGACAGTATCAATACATTATCATATAATGATTAGGACAATAACAACAAACAACAAAGAGCAACAACATGACAACAAACGAACAAAAAGAGCTAATCGAATTTCTTGATGATGTACTAGCACAAAAGCCCCTCAGTGATGATGAGCTTGATGCAATGTATGAGCAACACCTTAACGAAAATAACAACCAATAAACAAGGGGCAATAACAATGAGAATCATCAAAACAAACGAAAAAAAACCCTGTTGCAAGTGCAATGAGATTGCAACAAATACCGTGATACACGGGGGCAAGCACTTCTATACATGCGATTTGCACACGCCAACACAGATCGATCTATTGCGGGCCAATGATCAGATCGTAAACCTCAAGGGCAAAGAATATGTATTGTTTTCGGGACTGTTGGATCTTGCACATCGTAACGGCTTGCAAAGCATGACAAGCAAGCTGATCGATTATTCGATGCTTGAGCAATACGCAGTGATTGAAGCAACCATAACAGGCTCAAGAGGTACTTTTGTTGCCTATGGTGACAGTACACCTGAGAACACCGGCAAAATGGTACAGAGCGCATTTATACGCATGGCTGAAACCCGTGCATTTGCAAGAGCATTGCGATTGTATACCGGCATAGGAATGACAGCACGCGAAGAATTACCACCACAATAACCAAAGGATAAACCAAAATGAAAGACAATGATAACATACTCAACGCAGGCGGTAACGCATACAGCAGCCGCAAAAGATCACCAACTTTGAGCGTTGTATTTCCACCAAAAATGCTTAAAAAAATACAAAACAAAGCATCAAAAAACGGCATTAGTACAGGTGAGCAAGTGCGCAGATTATGCGCAAAAGCGATGGGGATCAAATAATGGGTCAACCGGCAAAGATTCTTAACGATCAAATCGTTGATCGATTACTTGAGGCCGCATCAAAAGGCCACACGCGCGATCAATGTGCGTATTATGCCGGCATTGATCCCTCAACGCTGTACAGGTGGATCAACCTTGCAAAAGAGGGGCGTCAACCGTACCGATCGTTTTATCGCAAACTTGAGCAAGCACGCACCAAAGGATCACATCAGTTGCTTGAAAAGATACGTGAGGCATCATCTGATCAATGGCAAGCGGCCGCGTGGTTGCTTGAGCGTTGTCATGGATACGTCAAGGACGGGCCGCCCCCTGTGCAAATAACAATTGACGCTGAAAATGTTGACGTGCAAACATTAATCAATGAGTATAATACCGAAATAAAAACCTTGATCGATGGGCCAACTATCGATCTTGATGAGGACTAACCCACAACACCAAAGGACAAAAACAATGAACATTAACCACAAAATACGAAAAGACTTAATCAAAAGATCGCAACCATCGCCAAAACATGCCGCTCAAATACTTGCGTATGTACATCAAAACAGAGAAAAGCCAATATCATTATCTTTGATAGCTGAGCAAATGAGAAAGGCACAGGCGCATACATGGGGCGCAGCTTATGATCTTGCATCAATGGACAAAATAGGATTTGCCGATCGAAAGTATCACCTCTTTGATTCCAACCCAATACTCAAAAAATTATCAAAGAAATTGCGGATCGTTGTATGGCACAAAAGCACTGATATCAAAGTTGCAATTCGTCCAAAATGGCAAAGCATAAGCAATGAGCCACAGATCAGCCGTGATCAAATAGTTGATACATCGATCCTGATGGAACCTGTACAACCTTCACTTTTTGACTTGATACCCGAAGACATGACCAACACCGATCTTGATGCTATGATACAACGCTTGCAAGCCCTCAAAATCACGCGTGAGATTGAAAAGCGATATGAGGGCGCACCAACTAAACACAAAGAGGCTCTATCAAGCGTTTTGGCCTCTTATGGTGTTGCGGATCCTGTTGCTCTTGTGCATGCTGATGAAAAGATTACATTTTTAACTTTGACCAACACAAAAGCAATGCCGTTGCAAGTTACAATAAAACAAGCGGGCAAGCCTTGCGAAACAGTATATCTTGAGCATATAACTTTGTATCGTGCGCCCGTTATCTCAGCGATACAAGAGGCATACAAAGCAGCAACACAAAGAGCAAGTCAATGAGGCGGGCTTTTCGTGTTGATCTGATTGTCGATACACCGCCACAAAAAATTATGAAACATCCCAAAAGACAATATGTGTGTCGTAAAAATCAAGACTTTGAAAAGTTGATCAGCATGTGGATTGATGAGGCGGGGGATCTGTATTCAAATAAAGCATTGGCAAAGCGTGCGCATGTGCAAATACAAACCGTCAATAAGTGGGCAAAAGGTCATCAGGCCGGCAAATATAGCCTTTGGCCCATTGCCTCATATTTTGGCGTGTTACTTAATCGCCAACGCAAAGAGCTATACAAGCAACTGATTGACGTTTGCAAAGAGTTTTAACATGTCTTTACCGCGTGCCCGTAGGCAATTGCTTGAGATAAAAAAGGCATATCCTTTGGCGTTATCGCGCCTTTGGGTGCCTTATTGTCATAGGTGGGACGGGCAAGGCAAAAAAAGCGATCGTGCCCGTGGTTGCGGGCGGCCAATGCAAATGATTGGATTGGGATCGTATCGTTGTGTACATTGTGACATCGAAGAAAGGCGAACATCACAACGTGAGGCCGCGATCCGGTTTTCCAATACAGATGAGGCGTTTTTGTGTACAGGGGGCAATCGTGCGGGCAAGACTCAATTTGGCGCACAACTTGCCGTTGCAATAGCTGCGGGCCGTGATCAATGGTGGGTTAAGGAATGGATGAGGATCAACAACCTACCTGAAAACTTGATACAACGTAAGCCTCAAACGGTTTGGTATGCGGCTTTGTCGTATGGTGATGCACTGGAATACGGGCGGCCAAAGCTTGAGCAATACGCACCACAAGGCACAAAATATACTCGTTGGCGTGCGCAAGATCGTGGATCAATGAAGTTGCCCAACGGGGGCCGGATCGTGTCTTTGTCCGTTGATGCGGGGCGTGAGAAGTTTCAAGGGGCAAGCGTCAAATTTGTGTGGATGGATGAGGAGCCAACCGTCGATGTTTTTGATGAATGTATGCTCAGAACAGTTGACACAAAAGGCAAGATACTGATCACAGCTACACCGTTAAAAGGCTTGTCATTTTTGTATGATTTTTTTGTAGATCAACAGCCACAAGGTTTTGATCGATATGCGTTATCAGGTCTGGATAATCCGTACATATCAAGCAACAAGTTGAGGCGGGCCGTTGCACACTTGAGCGAGGCAAGCCAAAACGCGCGATTGTTTGGCATGTTTACAAGTCAAAGCGGGTTAGTGTATCCTGAGTTTGATCGTGTTGTGCATGTGGTCAAACCTTTTGAGATTCCTGAGCATTGGCCGCGTGATATGTGCATTGACTTTGGAGTAAGAAACCCGTTTGCATGCCTGTGGATCGCGCATGATATGGATGATGATGCGCTTTATGTTTACAGAGAGTACTACAAGACCGAAAAAACCACACTTGAAAACGGGCGTATGATTCTTGCATTAGGTGCAAAGGATCCGGATCTGCGGTGGGTTGTTGCGGATCCTGAATCAAAAGACGGGCGGCTATTGTTGGCCCGTGAATTGGGTTTGCATACAAAGCCCGCACCAAAACACATTGGAGTAATGGAAACAATCAATCAGGTTAAGGATAGGCTCAAGCTTGATGCAAATGGACGGCCTGCGCTCTATGTATTTTCGAATTGCAAAGAGTTGATCAAAGAATTTCGTAAGTACAAATGGAGTAAAACCAAAGGCAAAGATCGCCCTGAGAAGATGCACGACCACGGTTTAGATGCTTTAAGGTACAATATTTCTTTTCTGTACAGATATCAGAAACATAGAAAGTGAAAAAAAAACTTGCCTTTTGAAATAAACCAATATACTATATTGAGTGTGGGGGCAATGATGCAACCGCAACAACAAAGGATAATGACAATGTACACAGATGAAGTTTGGGAAAAATATGATGAGCTTATCAAAAAATATAAGCATGGTGAAATTAAAACACACATACTTGTAAAAAAAATTGCCAATTTGCTTGATTTGAGCATAGAAAAGGCAATTTGTGAAATTGTTGGATATGACAATAACGAATACGGCCGTGTAAACTCGGAGCGCAAAAGAAAAGTATATATCTACGAATAGAACAAACCAACAACACCCGCCCCGCAAGGGGCACAACAAAGGACAACAACAATGAACAAAGAATTATACAAAGCACAGTACAAAAGCGAAATCTCACAATACGATTACATTGACAAACTTGATGCGCTCAAACTATCAAAGGAGTACTACAAGAACAAGCTCACACTAAAAGAGCGTCTTGACATTTACAACACCGTTTTTGATTACTAGCAACAAAGGACAACAACAATGATCGACAACTGGGATGATATACCAACAACAAAAATATTGCATGGCGATTGCATGCAACTCCTCAAGACATTGCCTGATAACAGCATTGATGCAATTTGCACAGATCCACCGTACGGCATGTCAGCGGATGGCATCGCGCGCACATGGGCTGACATCGAAGAGGGCAAAAACATTAAGGGCTTTATGGGTAAGGATTGGGATGCGGCTGTACCTTGTCACAACTTCTTTGCTGAGTGTTTACGTGTCTTGAAACACGGGGGGCACATGATAGCCTTTAGCTCAACGCGTACCGTTTGCGCGTTGGGTATGGCTGCACAAAAGGGCGGGTTTGTAATACGTGATATGATTCATTGGTGTTACTTCTCAGGATTCCCAAAGTCGCACGATATAAGCAAAGCGATCGATCGTGAGGCGGGTGCGGTGCGTGAGGTTGTTGATCGTAAATCAACCCCTTACAAGGTTGATAATGCAGCAAAAAGAGGCGTGTCATTAGAGGGATCTATTAGAGGCGATTTTTCAAAAGAAATAGATGAAAAAGGATATAGAGTCAATGTGATCACAAAGCCCGCAACACAAGAAGCCCAAAAATGGGAGGGGTTTGGCACGGCACTCAAGCCCGCAGTTGAACCCGCTTTGTTACTTCGTAAGCCGCTTGAAAAGGGTTTGACGATTGCACAAAATGTCTTGAAACATGGTACGGGTGCGCTCAATATAGATGGGTGTCGTTTTGGTTATGGTGATCCGTGCTGGGTAGGATCTCAAGAGGATCATACAAACCGATGGGATCGACCTGTAAAAAGCAACATGACCACAGGATCGGAATATGTGACGCACGGCATCAAGGGCACAAGCGAAGTTGCAGACCTTCAAGAGTACAAGCCAAAAGGCGGCCGATGGCCTGCAAACCTGTATCAATGCGCCAAAGCCTCACGATCTGAGCGTGAGGAGGGGCTTGATCATTTGGAAGCACAAAAGGGCATTGCAAAACAAGTACATGGCGAAAATTCAAAGGGCTTGAATAGTCCAAGAGCGGGGGCCGGTCGTACCGCAAACGAGGTGCGCAACATACACCCAACCGTTAAGCCGATCAAGCTCATGCGTTGGTGTTGTCGATTGATTGGCGGGCAAAAGGGATCGGTGATACTGGATCCTTTTACGGGTAGCGGTACAACGGGCGCGGCTGCACTTCTTGAGGGCTTTGATTTTGTTGGTATGGAACTCACACCGGAATACTTGCCAATCATTGAGGGGCGCATTGATGCGGCCCGCAAACAGTACAAACTTGAAAATGCACAACTATCATTATTTGGGGATCAATCATGAGCAACGAACAAAAACTAGAAACAAGGATCTTGAGCCTTGTGCACAAAATAGCTGAGGCCCGTAACAGGCTTTTACGGCTTCATATTCAAATGGTTGATTGTCAAACCACATTGAGCAGTATGATCGATGAATACCGCAAAGAATGCGGGGATCATGGTGTTGATATGCTCTTTGATGCGATCATTGATGATGCTGTACTTGAGCAACGTGACATTATGATCGCGTTTGAGTACAATGAAAAAATGTATCGGGACTCACTCAAGCGATACTTTGATCGAAAGAATCAAAAATAATCACTTTGATTGTTGCTTTTTATTTGCCCTTTTCGTTTTATCAATATAATATATTGATGTAGGGACAAACTACAACAACAAAACAAAGGACAATAACAATGATCAACAAACTTCAATATGATTTGTTGCGTGAGGATTGGGGAGATTACATTAATCAAAGATGTGTCATGTATTGCCCGCCTTTGCAATATCACCCCAACACAGAATCCATTTACATAAAATATACATATTTTGCAGCAACAAGCTTACGTTTTTTATGTAGTCCGCAAACAGTAAGAAATAATCAAAAATGTATTGATGGATTAAATATGCGAGGATACGCATTGGATAACGGGGCATATCTTTGCCACACAAAAAAACAACCATTTGATCATGATGCTTTTGAGCGATACCTTGATCAATATGCCGCTTTTGCTGATTGGGTTGTTTTGCCTGATGTGGTATGCGACAAAGATCAAACGCTTGCACTTGCTGATCGATATATCGACAAGATACAAGCAAAACATCAAGGGATCAAAATGCTGATTGTGTGGCAAGATGGCATGAACAAAGTCGATCTTTTGCGTTTTGTGTGCAATGGTGTTGGCGTGTTTGTTGGTGGTAGTACTGAGGGCAAATTGCAAAATATGAAATGGATCGCCGATATGTGCAAAGAGTTTGACGTGTGGTGTCATGTGGGGCGCGTTAATACATTGCAACGATTAAATTATGTTTTGAAGTGTGGCGCAAACTCATTTGATGGATCTGGTATTGTTCGATTTTTGCCTACATTGCGTTTGTTGGCTTGTCGATTGATTCAAGAGCGGGATCAACTATCTTTGTTTCAAAAAGATACAATGACAAATGAGTTTTTAAATACATGGTTACAAAAAAAGAGGGCTTTATGATTCTTTTATTTTCAGGCGGTTATGACAGCACGCTTTTAGCTTTGCAATACCTTGAGGATCTTGATGTACTTTTACACATACAGTATATTCACCCATCAAAAGATCAAGAGTATAAAGCCACACAAAAAATATATAGGCATCTTAAAAAATTAAAACCATCATTACAATTGCATGTAATGTTTTTAACCTCAATTAATGCCGATAATATGAAAATTGGCACAGGCAAAATAGGGGCAAGATATGTGCCTAACCGCAATGCAATATTTTTGTCGATGGCCTCAAACTTTGCAGGTGTGCACGGCATCAAAAAAATTATTTATGGGGCCGCACCCGCTGATCAAAATGATTACTTTGATTGTACGCCCGCATTTATTGAAAGCATATCATGTGCTTTGCAAATCACAATACAAGCACCTCTATTGCAAAAAAGTTGGGATAGATTGCCCGCATGCATACCAAAAGCAAACGCTAAAAGGATCTTGTGTATGGTATGGTCTTGTTACGAATCAAAAGGCGGTGATCCTTGTGGGGTGTGCAATTCATGCATGCAAGATCGCCCCGTGCTATATTAGCAAATATGAGGTGATACCATGAGCAAAGATTTACCATCAAAGCCCGTTTCTTTTTGGGCACGCTTGATCGAACCAATAACAAAGGCGTTTGCCAAACCCGTTGATAAGCCTGAGCGGCCCGCACACGGTGCAGATTGGGATAGAGCACAGGGCGCGCGTAACCCATACCCCGCAGGCGTTTCGATGGCTGCATTTTCTCAACACGGTTATGTGTTTGCGGCTGTTTCAAGAGCTTCTCAAGATTTGGCGGCATTGCCGATCAAGCTCATACGCGGGCGCGGTGAAAATAGAGAGGTACTCACAGATCATCCATTTTTGGATTTGATGGATCAACCAAGTACATACGTTGACGGCTTCTCATTTCGTGAGCAATTGATCGTTGACTTGATGCTTACAGGCGGGTGTTATGTATTGCTTGCGGGGCCTCAAGATGTGCCGGCCTCATTGTTTCGATTACATCCTGAGCAAACGCGAATCATTACGGATCCGGTGATGGGGATCAAGGGTTTTGAGTTTGAGGACAGCGGCAACATTGTAGCCTATCCGATCGATCGTGTTGTATACGCACAAAGTGCATCATGGGGCGCGGGCGTAAATGCTTTGTATGGTGTAGGGGGGATCCAACCTTTACAGCGCGAAATAGGGGCCGATATAAGCGCGCAAAAGTTGGCAAGTGATGCAGCCAAAAAAGGACGGCCGGACATTTTGATCAGTCCCGCTGATGAGGCTGATATTTGGGATTACGAACAAAGGCGATCCATACTTGACGCATACAGGGGAATGAGTCAAGAGGGGGGCGCAATGGTGATGAGCGGGCAAGTAAAGATCGAACCATTGCAGATCAGCCCGCGCGATCTTGAGTTTCAAGCGGTGCGAGAATACACAAGACAGGCAATTTCAGCCGTTTTTGGCACACCTCCGAGTATATTAGGCGATAATTCGGCTAATTTTGCAGTTTCTCGCCAACAGGCACAGAACTACTGGGAAGTTCAAACAAAGCGGGGCAAGCGTTTGAGTTTCTTGCTCACACAGATCGCAAAGCGGTTTGATACCTCCTTTCGTGTTGAGATTGATTATTCAGGCGTTGAGGCTTTGCAAACGATACGTGATTCACAGCTTGATCGCGTAACAAAGAACATTCTTAACGGTATGGATCCCGCTGATGCGTATATGTATGAGGGCCTTGAGGATGCGCCAATAATACCACAGGATGAGCGAGAAACACCCGCTCAAGATATAGGCGATGAAGAGGGGCAAAACGTGCGCGCGCTTGAGTTGATCTTGCGTGCAATCAATAAAGACCAAAAGCAAGAAACAAATTACGGTCTCAAGAGCAATGCAAAAGAGGCAATGGATGCGCTCAATGAATCTGCGCAAAAGGGATTAAAAAAAAAAGCCGCTGATCATAATGAGGAATATGGCGATAACCCAAAGAAAAAGCTAACCAATAGCAATTATTTAGCGGTGTCATATTGGCGCGGTTTGGCCGCATTTGAAACAAACCCCTCAAGCGTGCGCCCATCGGTATCAAGCGCGGCACAATGGGCAATGGGGCGCGTAAATGGCTTGTTGTATGCGTTACGTACGGGCAAGTACAAGCGCAAACCATATGATACCGATTTACTACCAAAGGATCACCCGTTATCTAATGCTGAGGATGATGAAACCAAAAAGCAAGAAATTACCAACTTCCCTACACAGGGCGACGATCGCACGGTATCACTTGAAAATACGCAATACAGGGTTTTTGATGCAGACTATGCACAAGACTTGAAAGATAATTGGCCTCAGATTTGGGACAAAGGCGGCAACATTGAAGGTAACAACCAATACAGGCGGCTCAAGCCTATTGTTGATCGCGCTGATAAAGAGCCGCAAACTGAAACCGAAGAAATGGCAATACGCAAGCGTGAGGCATGGGCCGCACGTCACTTGCAAGATTTTCGCCTTGCCGGTACTGTTGCGCAAATCAAATGGTTTGTTGTTGGTGATCGTGGTCAAACGTACATGAAAGAGTTGATTGAGGATGAAAAGCAAAAGATCAACGCCCGCAAAGAGCGATCGGATATGTGGGAAGGTTGGATCACACGCGCACAGCAACCGGCTGAAAAGAGCATTGAGCGTGCTGTATATACGTATCTAAGGCAAGCGTCAAAGCGGTATCAAGATCGCGTTAAGGATTATGTTGTAAGCCGTAAACATGCCGGATCCGCAAAGGTTACAAGAGCGGTGATTGATTGGGCCTCTTTGCTTTCGATGGCTGATGAAATGCAAATACTACAAAAGCAATTAGGCCGTCAATGGTTGAGCGTGTGGAGTTTGAGCGGCAACGATGCGCTTGATGATGTCTTTGCACGGGCGGGCAAAACAAAGCCTCTTGATCTGATCTTTGGAAGTCGTGAGGCGGCTGTCAATGCCAATGATCTTGCATCAATGCAAATAACTCAAGCCACAGCAAACAAGATCAAGCGTATTGTTGAAGTTGGATTATTGAATGGTGATTCAGTCGATGAAATGTCAAGTGAATTAGAGCGTAATACTATATTTTCAGCAAAGCGGGCGCGCATCATTGCCCGCACCGAATCAACAAAGGCCGTGAATATGGCAACGGATCAAGCATACAGTACAGCTGCAAACAACGGGATCAACATCCGCAAAGAGTGGCTATCATCGCGTGATGATAAGGTGCGTGATACACATGTTGAGCTTGATGGGCAAACGGTCGATGTAAATAATAAATTTGTTGTACCTTCGACGGGTGACAGCACAGAAAGCCCCGCAGCCTTTGGGATTGCAAGTGAGGATATAAATTGTAGGTGTACATTAATCCCCGTGATTGAGGATTAATATGGTTATTTATGGGCTACATGCTGATTTTTGGATCATTGGGATACTGATCGGTATCTTGCTTGCTGAGTGGTTAATATGGAAATACAATGATTGGAGGAAATAAAACCATGTTAGAGTTAGTTATTGCGGGCGTTGTGGGCCTCGTGTTAGGCGTTGGCGGTGTCGTTGTGGTACAGAACACTACAAAGAAAAATGAGCCTGTTGTTGTGGCCGTTGGTGGCGATCAAGTTGCTAAGGGACAAACCGAAGTACAAAAGCAATTGACCGATCTTGATTTGGTGAAAGATATATGCGGCCCTGATTTCATCGTGACACAAGCACAAGGCGATCTTTTATGCCGTGAAATGTTTTGTCGTATGCAACAACGCGGGATCGATGCGCAAACCTCGCAAGGTGATTGTAGTGAGATTGCAAACATAAGCAACACCAAAAGCATACAGGCCGCATGTGATGGGCTTGAGGGTGATACGCTTGAGAAGTGCACAGATCTGTTTTTTAAGCGCAAATAAAAAGGCCGCATCAAGCGGCCTGTGTATCGTGGTTTGTTGTGACTATGCAATCTTTCTGTTGTAGTATGATGTCATGATTTCATCAAGTTTGGCACGCTCTTTATCGGTAAGTACTACACCGCAAGCAGCATCTTGCAAGAATACACATGAATCAACAAACTTCATGAATCCTTTAAGCGTTGCAAAGTCGTTTTGTGTTACATCTGCGTTTTTGTATTGACGAATTGTGTAGTTTGCGATTTTTTTGATTGTTTTCATTTTGTTTGTCCGTTGTTGTTGGGTTCTCTTTTATATTATCCAATATAGTATATTGATGCAAGTATTATTTTGATCTTTTTTCAGAAATAAAAAAAACCGCCCCGTAAGAGGCGGCCAAAACAACATAGATTCGTGTATCAGAAAATTACAAGGATCACATTTTACATAATGTCAAAATCTTTGAGGCGCAAACCTTTTGATTGAAGCAATGCAATTGTTTTGGTTTTGCCAACTGCTTTGATGAGCTTGCGTACGCTGCGCGTTGTGTGTTGTGTGTTCATGGGCTTTTTTCCTTTGGTTGTGGTGATTATATAGGCGGCAACAATGCAACTGATGATTGTGATGATGATAAGGGCGGGCTTGACGATATGAGCCGCAATATATACAAGGGCGTGCATTACTTGCCCCCTTTTGATTCGATTAGTTTTGGTTGTACAAAATCGGCCTCATGTAGCTCAAGGATCCATTCATTGGAGTGTAGGATTTCATCAAGCAAGGCGGGATCGCTTTTGAGGTATACGGCTGTTTTTCCTGATTGATATGTGATAATTACGCATTTCATGGTTTTTGTCCTTTGGTTTGAAGTTGCCCGCTCAAGGCGGGCGGGTTGTTGTTGGTTTATTAATTGCTAAATAGCTTTTCTTTTGGTTCTATTGATAGACTTGAGTTGTTTAATCGGTCTTTGACTTCAAATGTGTATGCTATTTTATGAAATTGAAGATTGTACATTCTATGTATAAATTCAAATTCATTGTCGTATTGTTCGTGTGAATGTTCAGTTTTGATAATATATGTCATTTTGTTTGTCCTTTGTTTTTGTCGGTGCATCATTGCCCCACACCAATACAATATAGTGTATTGTTATTAGAGTCAAACATTATTTTTATCTTTTTTCGATTATTTGCAAATACTTGTAATTCTTGTATATATTGCAATTAGGTGTACAATGATGTATATACACATATAGAGGCATTTATGTATATAAGAAACCTACAATGTGAAATACTGCGTGAAGGTACATCAAAAGGCGATCTAGTGTCTTTTGTGGCAAGTACAGCAAACGCGGATCGATATGGTGACGTGATCAATCAAGGCGGTTGGGATCTCTCAAAGTTTCGTCAAAACCCCGTGATCCTTCTCAATCACAACGCTAACAGCTTGCCAATAGGTAAGGGCGTTGTTGATGTTGTTGATGGTCAATTAATGGTTGATGTTGAATTTGATATGGATGATCCACAGGCCAAAGAGGTTGCGCGCAAAACAAAGGCGGGCTTTCTGAATGCGGTTAGTGTTGGCTTTAATCCGATCGATAGTACACCGCGATCAACGCTTGAAAAGTCACACCCCGCACACGGGCAAAGCGGGCAATACTTTGATAAGGCTGAGCTTCTTGAAATCTCAATCGTAACAATACCCGCCAATGGTGATGCAGTTGCCGCCAAAGGATATAATATGCAAAATCGTACGTTTAAAATCTCAAACCTCAAACATATACTTGACGTTGAAATGACTGATGAAACCGTAATCGTAACATATGCGCGGCATGAAATGTCTGAAGATATGCAAGAATCAAAACTTGATCCCGATGATGATACCTTTGATGAGGATATGATCGATCCTGATGATGAGGATATGGATTCTGATGATGAGGAAAAGGATCATTATGATGATGATGAGGACAAAGAAAAGGACAAAGAAAAGCAATTTTTAACCCCACAAGAGCGCGCTTTTTTGGCTGCGCTTCTTTCCTAATAAGGAGTAATAACATGAGTGATAAGACACTTGTAAATGAGGCCAAATCGATCCTTGAGGGGATCAAGACTCATCAAAAAACATCGACTGAAAAACTATCTCAGTTTGAAAAGCAACTTGGAGATCTCAAGCGTGCACAACGTTTAATTCAAGAAGCAAACGCGCAACCAGTGGCAACCGAAGAACACCTTAACGCACCTGATTACGCTCTCAAGGGCTTTGTTGGTGAAAAAGGGATCCGTTGGCAAACACAGAACAAAGATGTGCAAATTGCCGGCCGTGGTACTGTACGCATTGAGGAAAAAGGATTGCTTGATAGCGATACACCTGTAAATCAATGGCATGCTGATTTAATCAAGATCAACAAAGAGCGTTCACTTGCTCGTATGATCATGACATCACCCCACACACCAAAGAGCGATCTTAAGCTGTGGAAACACATGCAAAAGGCTCCACGATTTATGCAACCATTGATCCAAAAGGCTTTCAATGATTCAGCCTCACAGGGCGCAGAATGGATCCCTGATCAATTTGCCGCAAACCTTTATTTTAACATCGAAGAACAAAGCCAATTACCCCGTGTAGTTGCTGACAATCTTCAAAAGCAAGCAGTTGAGAGAAACACAATCCTCATACCTCGCTTGAATCGCGGCGGGCGGCCTTATTTGAAGGGTTCTGTCAACACTGACAACCCCGCACAATACACCGCGTCATCAGTTTCCACCTCACAAAAGAGCATCACAATCAAGGGCCTTGCGTCTCGTTTCATCATTGATGATTCAGCCGCTGAGGATAGCGCGATCGCTGTAATTCCATCATTGCAACGTCAAATTGTTGCGGATCTTAATGATGCAATGGAAGACGCTCTAATCAATGGTGATGATACCGCAACACATCAAGACGCAATTGCTGACTGGAATATACGCGGCCGATGGGGAACGACACCCGCATTAGGCGGATCATCCGATCACCGTAGATTATTCAAGGGTATGCGTAAGCAAGCATTTGACCGCTCATCAACTGCGGATCTGTCAGCGTTGGATTTTGCTAAGTTGCTTGGTCTTAAGGCGCAAATGGGTGAGTTGGCAATGCAAGACGTTGTTATTTTCGCATCGCCTGAGGCTGTACTTGCAAACATTCTTGCACTTAGTGAAGTAAAGACAATTGATGTCTTTGGGCCACAAGCAACCGTTAGAACTGGACAAATTGCCGCAATTATGGGCATGCCGATCATTATGTCTCGTTTCCTCAGTGCTGATCTCAATACTGCGGGTAAGTATGACAATGTGACCAAAACAAAAACAGGCTTGCTTATGGCACACGCGCCATCATGGACAATCTTTGAGCGTCGCGGTATCCTTGTAGAAACCGATCGAAAGATTGATGTAGGGGCTACTGAAATCGTCGCTACAATGCGCGCAAGTTTCGATACACTTGACCTTGATGCAACCAAAAACGTTGCATTTGGTTTTAATATGGCAATCAGCTAAGGAGTAAATCATGGAATATAGAATACATGTACCCGCAAAGCACAGCACAAACTTAACCACAACCACAGTATTGCACTCAATCCCTTGTGATCGTAATGCAACACTCAAAAAGGTTATGATTTCAAGTCGTGCGGGCATTACACACGATGGCACAAATTACAGCCAAATAGCGGTCAAAAAAGGAAGCACAACGCTTGCAGTACGATTGTTTAATGCTGTATCACTTGCCGCGTTGACTAACGAAGAATTAGCCGTGACAAATGGTGATGTAACATCATCAACATGCCTTAATGTTGAATATGATTTTAGTGCATCAGGTTTGGCCGTTGATTGTGATCTTGTGCTTGTCTTTGACACTGCGAGACAATACTAATCATGGCAATGGTTACGGTCACCACACTCAAACAATACCTACCTGAGATCACGGGCAACAATGCCAATACTGATCTTGAGGCGTTGCTTGATCGTGTGGAGGCCGCGACTTGTCGCTATATGGGTTGGCGCAAGCCCAAAAACCTTGCGTCACCTCGTATGTTGGCGGCTACCTATGATTTTTTTTTAGATGGCCCGACATACGAAGATCCTCAAGTTTTACAATTGCCTATGCGCCCCGTACAATCGATCACATCAATACACATTGACATTGATCGACAATATGGATCTGATACGCTTATGGATGCGGGTGATTACGAGCTTGATCAATATGAGGGCCGTGTAATCCTTAAGCCTGTTGTTGCAACTGATATTTTTGAAAGGGGATACAGGGCGATCAAAGTCGTTTGTGAGGCGGGTTTTGCAAATTCAAACCTACCATCAGATCTTGAGCACGGGATCTGTGTATGGGCCTCACAGCTACACCGAAACAAAGCAACACAAGGCAAAGACAGCATCACACAAAGAGCGGCAACAATCTCAATAAGTCCAAAGAGCATGCCACAAGAGATCAAAGAAATCCTTGCGCCTTTTCGTGAATCACGCCAACTTTTATAAGGTGATCCATGAAACAATTAACGCTTGATGAGTTTCAAAATAGAATACAAAAAGGCGAAAAAAAGCTTTTAAAAAACTTGCAAAAGCAACTCAAGATCCTTTCTCTCAAGGCTGAGCGACAAGCCAAACTAAATGCAACGGATTACCCGCGTGTACGCACAGGGCGGCTGAGATCATCGATCACGGGCCTTGTTGATGCAAAGGATGGGCGGCCCCGTGTGCTTTTGCGTGCGGGTGGAAATACATCAGGCGCGCCCGTAAACTATGCGCACTTTGTTGAGTTTGGTACAAAGCGCATGCGCCCGCGTTTGTTCATGGGGCGTGCTGTCAAAAACGTACTCAAGGACGAAACACCAAAAGAATTGCGTAACCTGTTAAAAGTATCACTCAATGAGGGGCGGTAATGGCATCAAGGACACGACAAATAACGGAAAAAATACGGGATCTCATTGCGGTTGATTTTGCATCAGGTGAAAGCGGGATCAATATGAGTAATGCCGTGCAAATTGGGGCAACGATTGAGCCGCCATATTTGCCGTTTGCGTGCGTTTCATTTTCTCAGGCGGCTAGTGAGTACGGGCAATCACTAGGACGATATAGAATCACCAACACGTTTGAAATATACGCATTTGTTGGCGGGGCTGATGTCGAAGAACGTACAGTTAACGCAATGGATTTGGTTGAGGATATGGTTGAGGCTCTTTGTGCAGATCGTCAAATTGGCCTTTCTTCAATCGTCGATGACATAAAATGTGCTTTTCTTGCTGAGGATGGTGATCGGTATGGTATCGAAGGAATAGGGATCGGTTATATTGAGGTGCAAGTGTACAGCCAAAGCGATACGGGGATCTAATCATGACGTGGTTCAACAGTAGTTATAAGCAACGCAAGCCGATCGCAGTTGATGCAAGTGCAACGGGTGACGGTTCGGAGGAAAACAAAGACATTGAGATCGTGATTCCTAACGATTGGGATCTATTTTGGGATAATATACGATCTGATATGTTTGATGTAGTTGTGACCAACAACGCGGGTGATGTATTAACATTCAAGCGCAAAACAGGTGCGGACTATTCGACAAGATCGCTAACTTTGCAAGTCGATGAGGTCAACACAAAAACGCAAGCTGTAAACCGTATTTTTGTGTACTATCAAAACCCAAATCAAACCACAGATCTATCGGCCGATGTGACAATTACAACGCCTTTAAGCGGATTTATTGACTTATCTCGCCCATCGGCTTTGCTTGTATCGCAACCGCTACAAAGACCACCATCAAGTGAGCCACAAACGGCATTTGTAAAAGCCTCAACCGATGAGATTGATGTATATTTTGCAACCGGTGGATTGTTTAATATTAGAGCAAACCCATTTAATGATCGGCTAGGATTAGAGGGCGTGAAATACGTTAATGTTTTGTCTCTTGATTCAAGCGGATCAAATGATGCCGGCCGGTATGATGAGACAAAAACACGGTTTATTGATGGCTTTGTTAGGATACGCACAATAGCCGGCAATAATAATAATGATTACGCTCTTGTATGTAGGATCGTAACTACCAACTTACAACAGATCGATATTAGGTGCTTGATACAGGTACGCGATCAATTACCATCATAGAGGGGGATACAATGCCTTTACAATTTGGCCGATCGGCTTTTATAAAATACGAGCAAGAATCAACATACGGCACAGCGGTAACAACAGCCATATCAAACCGTGTGACATCAGTAACCTTGAGTAGATCACAAGAGCGTGAGCGTACTACACATTTATCTCAAAGTGATGCGGCCTTTGCCGGATCAACATTTGATGCGTTTGAGCAAGCGGGTGGGACAATCGAAATGCCGCTATTCTATAAGGGTATGGGGCAACTCTTAAAGTGTGCGATAGGTGGAACACCCGCAACAACAGGCGCGGGGCCTTACACACATGCTTTTGAGCCTACAACTGTATTGCCTTCATTGACTTTGGAATTCCAAAGAGGTACGGGATCGGTTGAAAAGTTTGAGGGCGTAATGGTTACATCAATGACGATCTCATGTGAGGCCGGTGCTGAGGCAAGCGCATCATTTGAGGTTATTGCAGAGACAGCAAGCACAAGAACAACAGCGATCACGCCTACTTTTGGCAATGGTGCGCAAGTATTCCATCATCAAGCGGGTACATTGTCATACAATAGTAATTCATACACGGTAAGATCCTTTGAGTTTACCGTTGATAACAAACTTGAGCGTGTAAATAATCTAGGATCAAAACTTACAGGACAACCACAAATAAGCGATGTGCGCGAGGTTACGATCACATGTACGCTTGATCTTGAGGATAACAACCTTTACAATTCGCAACTTGCGGGCGATCAAAGTGATGTTGAGCTTGCCTTTACAGCGGGCGCAGATTCGCTGACATTCCTTTTGCGCAATGCAAAGATCACAGAATACAGCGATGATGTAACATCATTTGGACGGATCGAAAGGACAGTAACATTTTTTGGATTGGCTGATCTCAGTGCACCTGAAACCGCTTTTAAGCTTACAATGATTAATGATGCGGCAAATGCTACATCAAACTAATCAATAAACTACAAACCCACACAATAGAGGTGTAATGATGGATAAAAATATCCTTGAGGAGATCATTACATCCGCATCTTTTGAGGTTGATGCCTTTGACGGCTTGATCAAAATAGAGGGGCGGATCTTGTCTCCCAGTGAAGTTGAGGCCGCAGGGCTTGCAAGTGCATTGCTTGCAAGTGCTATTTTTAAGGGCCAATCGAAAGAGCAAATACAAAAAACGCAAGAGATGGCGCAAAAGGTTGAGCGAGGTGAGATTGATGACATTGATGATCTTTTGTCAATGGTCAATCAAATGTCGCCTGATCAACTTGAGCGCATGAGTGAACGTGAGGATCGATTATTGATTCGTTGCGTGCGTAGATGTTCAAAGGATAACGGCGCAACGTGGGAAAACTTGCAACTTGTTAGCGGCATTGATCAGCAAAATGCAAAACAAAATAAGTTGTGGGTTGGTATGCTCAAAACCGAAGATCGAAAATCTATCCTAGATCGTGCCATGAAAGGGCATGAGGAGGCGGCCGCACGGCTTGCGGGGTTTCGTAAGTGATGAGGAGATTGTGCACATGTATGATATAATCGGCCGTACATATGGCGTACTACCTTCGCAGGTTGCGCAATTATCATGGTCAGATCTTTTGATCAATGTGCAATGTGTACGGGCAAGAGGCGACCGGATCAAGCGTATCCTCAAGCAGCGCAAGCGAAAAAAGGATACTATATTCCCTAATATATCAATCATTGATCTTGCGGATATACTATGAGCACAACTGTTGAATACATCTTAGACATTGACAGCAAAGGCGCACAGGCGGGCCTTAAGAAAACTGAGCAAGCCACAAAGCGCACAACAAGGCAAGTCAAAAATTTACGGCAACAAGCAAGAGGCATGAGCGGATCATTTCAAGCAGTTGGAGAAGCCGCAAACTTTATGGCTCCCGAGTTAACGGGGTTGGCTGATGTGGCTGTTATGGGTGCGCGATCATTTCGTGGTTTTGGGCGTGCGCTTGCTAGTGGCAATCCTTTGATTATTGGCTTAACGGTTGCGATCACAGGTGCAATTGCTGCATATGCCTTATTTACAAAAGCAACAAAAGCGGAGGAAGAAAGCCAAAAAGCCTTAAGCAAAGCCATAGACGAAAACACCAAAAAGATCAAGGCAAATCAAGCGGCATACAATACCGCAGAAAATGCGATTTTATCAAGTGCGGGCAAACTCAATGAGTTGCGCATGCAATACGCTGTTTTATCAGGTGACATATCAAAGGCTGAGGCCGCAGAGACAAAGCGGGCCTTTTCAGCTGAGCAAGCCGCTTCAAAACTTGAGACACAATTAGCAAAGCAAATTGAAGCAAAACAACAATCATTAAAAGTTGAACAAGACAATCTCAAGGCAATTGCCAAAAGAATTGCTCATTTGAACACAACAAAAAACTTGATTGATCGCGAAGGAAAAGCAACAAAAAAAGGGGCTGAGGAATACGCAAAACAAGAGAAAACACAAAAAAATATACGTGTTCTTTTGCGTGATATTTCAAATTTGCAAACCGATGGATCAAAGCGAATACAGGCGCAAGCCGATGAGTTTATTAAGCTACAAGATAAGATCTCAAAAGAATCAGAACGACAAAAGCGAATCAATGAGGCGATCGCCCGTGCAAAAGAGCGTCAAACGCAATTACAGGGTATTCTTAACGGCTTGCAATCACAGGCGGCGGGCCTTGCCGATCGGTTGCTTACTGCACAAATGGCACGCATGCAACCCGCTGAGCGAATAAATGCAGAGTACACCAAAGAGTTAGCCAACCTCAATGCAGTTGAACAAAGCATAATCAAGCAATTCAATGAGGCTGAAAAGGTTGCACGCACCAAAAAAGATGCTGTACAATTGGCACAGATTCAGGCCCAAAAAGAGCAAGCACTTGCAAGCGTGCAATCTTTAAGAGTTGAGGCGCAAACATCGAAAGAAAAAAAATTGGCTGACTTAAAAAACAAAAACGCCGCCAAAGAAAAAAAAGATCAAGATCAAATTGATAACAAAGCCAAAAAAGCACTTGCATCACGTTTGGCCGCACTAAAAAAGATTGAATCGATCACAAGTTTAGCAAGTGATGATCAACTTTCTGCACTTGACAAAATCAACAACCTTGAAAAAGAGCGGCTTGCAACGCTCAAGGACATTGCAAAACAGCAAGGAATCAACACACAGGCCGCACAAGATGCCGTCAAAGCCCGTGCAGAGCGTGAGCGGGCCGCATTGAAGCAACAACAGATCGCGGGCGGTGTTGGTGTTGCAACTACTGTGATACAAGCCGCCACAGATCCAAATGCAATGATCAACGCAGTTGGTGCGGCTTTTGGCCCCATTGGATCAGCGGTTGCGGGTGTTGTTGGTGCTTTGTCCGATTTGGGGCAACGGGATCCGGAGGAAATAAAAGCACAATTCAAGGCAACATTTGAGGGCATTGCAATGGGGATCAAGGTGCTTGTACCTTTGCTCATTGAGGCTTTGCCATCAATACTTTTTGAAGCCGCAAAAATGATAGTTGACGCTTTGATACAGTTGCCTTTTGCAATCGTTGCAAGCATTGGGAAATTGATCATGTCTGTTGTCGATGGAATCAAAAACTTCTTTTCAGGTAAGGGATTTTTTCAGGCAATAGGTGAGGCGATCGGCTCAATGTTTGAGCGGCTTGTTGAGCTTATTACCGCACCGTTTGAGGGGCTTTTTGGCGGTTCAAAAATGGGCGGGGGGCGTATGCTATCCGGTCAAGGTGGGCTTAGGTTTACGGGCGCAAATCGTGGCCTTGCAATGTTGCATGAGGGTGAAATGGTTGTACCTAGATCCGGGCAAATGTCTTCAAACGTTGCGCGTGATGTATCGGCACAAATGCGCGGGGGCGGTGGCGTAAACATTACGATCAATAGTGCAATCACAGAACGATCCGCGATTGATTCATTAGTGCGCAAGATTGAGCAAAGATTCGGATCATTTGGCCAAAGTACAAGCACGCTATTTGGGGGCACATAATGGGCAACGCAAAGTTTTTTTATTACCCGCAACCCGATGGGCGGCATTTGGTTGAGATTGATATGCAAGAGTTGATCGCTGAGTTGCAAAGCGATATTTCTCATGATGCGGTTGATGGTATCACGCAAGGCGGGGGCATATTTCGATCCGTTGGGCGCGGTGGTGAGGCTATCACGATACAGCGGGATCGCATGCAGTTAGGGCAAGATTTGTCTGTGCAGTTTGACGCTTTACTCAATCACCTTGACCGTGGCTTTGCATGCTCTTTTGTTACTGATCATGAAAAAGCATGGGCTGCGGCTTTTGCCAATCCTCCACAAGCGGGCGGGTTTACCTTTCAAGTCAAAGATAATCCATTTGTAGATTTTACAGGCTCAAGTACTGTACCCGTTGCCGGTGATTATGTTGTTGTAGAAACGGATAGCCCGCCATATATTCGTGAGGTTCAAAAGATTGAATCAATCAGTGTAACAGCCGCAAGCGGGGGATCTGTTACCTTCACAAAAAGATTAAACTTTGATTACACCGATCGCGTTGTATTCATGCGTTTCTATCGCTTTTGGTACGGCCTCAAGAGGCCACAAGGCGACATAGGAACGCCAATCATAACCAACGAAAACGGGCGGCTTTTCACACTCAATATGCGGCTTGTTGTGGACTATCAAACATACTTTGCAAAACATAATGGTGAGGGTTTTAGCACACCTTTGATCGGTGCATCACCATCAAGCGGGCCGTTGCCTAATACTGACGGCCGTGGTAGTATTGACGGGGTTTCATCGGTATCAAATAATCTTAGTCGCATTGAGGCCGGTGCATTAGGTAGCAAACGCGCTGGATACAGCATTTTGAGCAGTTAAATGGGTTGGAATAGCAATTTTATTGATGCACTATCACAGCCATCGATCACACCGATCTATGAGCTTGAGATCGTACGTAGTACGCGGGGCGTTGGTTCACCGGCTACACTGTTTACTCATCGCGGATCATTACGTGTGACTAGTGCAAGCGTACAGGGTACACAGGTGATCCCGCATCGTTGGTCGGTGTCTTTTGGTGGCTTTGAGGTTGAGCTAGTCGGTGACATTCTTAAGTATTCTCAAAGCCTTATGAGGGGCTGTATTGCGTTTTTATCGGTTGAGTTGCGAGGGGTTACGGGCAAAGAGTTGATCGCAATTGGGCAACTTGATCAAATACGCGGGCAACGTGGTGTTTTTAGGGCAACATTTAAAGACATATTATCAGCATTTCAAAGCCGTATTGATACACGTATTTTGAGCGGTAAAGATTTCTCAAAACTATTTTTTGATACCGATGTTGAAACAACAGTATCAAGCACATGGACAAATGATGCAACCTTACATGTTGCCGATGGATCAGGCTTCACAAAATCATCATCACACAGGGGTTTGTTGTATTGTATACCCACATCAGGCAATCCTTTTTATCTAGGTTGGGATTCATACGATAACAGTACAAAAAGATTTACTTTAAGCAGTACAACGGGCGTACATCCTACATCAGGATCAAGTAGTACTTTACAAGTAGGTGATAAAATAAAAAATGCTGTACGTATCGCGGCCGCACCTCATGCCATATTTGCGCAGATCGTAACCTCAACAGGGGCGGGCACAAATGGATCAAATGATGTCTTACCAAATAGTTACGGCACGGGCGTACCATTGCCACACAGCTTTTTTGATGCGGCCGATGCACAATCAACAAATACATACATCACAAATGCAAGCGGCGGCCCGTATGGATTGGATTTTTCAGCTATTGCCCCCCTTGATACTGGATTGAGATCGATCGCTGATATCTTTTCCACGGTTGGACAGTGGCCCGTAATGCGTCAAAACTCTTTTTCGTGGCGCGGGTGCTTTGATCCAACGGGGCGATTTGGAAGACAGCCTGCAACCGCTGCACACATCACAGATCTTGACATTATCGATCTTGATGATGTTGACTTTTTCGATCCAAATCTCAAAGCAACGTATATGAGATCATCAATGATCTACAATACAAGCGGCTTGAGTACAGTAAGAAGCAACTCATTTACAAAATCATTGCCTACCAACGGATCGATCAATCGTGATTTTGGATTTTATTACAACCCATCATTTGATGAGCAATCAATGGGCCAAGCTGATCGCGATAGGATGGCAATTTGGGATTTCTTTAATTGGTCAAGGATCTCAATGCGTGTACCTCTAAAATTTGCCACATTGTGCGCGGGTGATAAAGTAGAGGTATCAAGCCGCTTTATTGTTGATCCATATACGCAACCGGATCGAACCTATACCCGACGGCCCGCAATGGTTTTGGAAATCGGCTATAATATAAACAATCGTACATGTGATCTTGTGATCGGTGTGCCCCCGCTTTTTTGAGGTATCAATGCGCTATATACCACATGTCAACACACCGCCAAGAATCAATCAATTGCGTACAATGGATTACAAAACATTTGAGGATAAGGACTATGATCTTAACATTGTAGGCATACGATCAAGAAACAGGCGCGCTGATGCATTTGATGATCATTTGTGTGTATACTACAAAGAGGGCGGTTTGTGGGTTGAGGAACGATATAATTGCACCGTCGATGCGGGCGCATACTGGATGCAAAACCCATACAAAGAAGACGGCTGTGCAATCCTCAAAGCGGGCCAATATAGAGGCGTATGGTCTATTGACCTGCACAGGGGTTTATACTCAGGCTTATGCCAAAAAGATAACGCGCCTGTAACTGTGTGGCGTGACTCAAACAAAGACTTGATACAAGACCAAAGAACAAGTGAAACGGGGTATTTTGGTATTAATTGCCA
>Ga0098042_1000101_pt1 | contig 29258 bp, 41 predicted proteins | sample 9_EtaG_FD_75066 | JGI IMG/M metagenome (GOLD analysis project Ga0098042, IMG submission 75066) | Marine viral communities from the Subarctic Pacific Ocean - 9_ETSP_OMZ_AT15188 metaG | ecosystem: Environmental > Aquatic > Marine > Oceanic | place: Pacific Ocean | collected 2015-01-10
GCACATCTAATGTGACGAGCGCATCGTCTGGGTATTCGTACAAGGCGTCGATGAGTTCAGCTTTCGTCATGATATTCGTTTTCGAGTTTGTAAAGGGTGTCCAGAACCTGTTGCAGGTCATACTTGATGTCCGCCACCTTGTGGCAGAGGTCTTCGATGATTTCTTTTTTAGTCATTGTCTTCAAAGTGTTCGTTATACATTTCGTCAATCTGCTCGTCAGTGCTGTCCTTGAGTTCGTACAGCATGGAGTCGTACAAAGCCTCGTACATGGTTTTCCAATCCATGTCCTGCAATACACTTTCGATGTAGCGTGTGGTCTTTTCGTATCGTGTCATTTGTCTTGGATGTATCTGATGATGCATAGGATTCCCAGGGCCGTCAGGTACAAGCATAGTCCTGACAGACAATAGATGTCGAACGTGGTCATGAATTAAAGTTTGAATGTGGTGAGGTCGCCCCTCATAATCTTGACTTGATTGTCGTGCGTGTAGAAGGGAGGTTGGGATTCGAACACAACTGCCATCGTATGATGTACGCACCATCTGCGCTCCCTTGAAAAAGGTGGGGGTGGCATGACGTTTCATACACACCCCCTTGGTCAAACTTCACTCAACCAAATACTTTTCGTACTGCACCACCATGTCAATCGCTTGAGTCATGGCGTATGTCTTCTGTTGCTCGATGGTTCCTGCCACTTGTGGCTTGGGCAAAGTAAACTTAAAACAGCCTTCCTTGCAAATGTGCCCCATCGTGACACTACCTATCATGATCGCCTGGGCGATGTCATTTGTCAGCTTTATCTTCTCTTGATGTGTCATTCTTCTTTTTCTTCAATGGTGGGATAGTCACGAAGTGAATGTTGTGCTTCTTGAGTGCCTTCTCTTGCATTTGTGCAAGCTCCTTCACGAGGTTGAATTGTGTGTTGTCGTTGTTCATGTCAAATCAAATGCTGTGTCTTTGAAGGCGTTTTCGAGGATGCGTTTGTTGTTGCCGTCTGCATGATACCATGTGTCGATGAGTCGATACATGAATCCACCGCAGGTCTTTTGTCGTTGCTCAAGTTTCTCGTGTTGTGTCATGCTTCTTGCTTTAAAAGTTCGAGGTGTTGGTCTGCTCGCCAGATGATTTCTTGCTTGGAGATTTGAACGTACACGTCTGGGTTGTGTGTCATGACGTGTATGGTGCCGTCTGCTTGGAGTTCAGCGTCGATTTCAAATCGCTCGAAGCATGCGAGGCAGTCTTGTAGTGTGGACTTGTTCATGTCTTGTTGTGTTTGCATTCGTCGCATACTTCGTAACGCTCCGTCCCGTCAGGGATGGTTGGGTGTGAGTACACCGCAGTATGGATGTACCCCTTGCCGTTACAGGTTTCGCAGTTCATTGTTCGTTGGTTTCAAATTGGTAGTCATCCTCGTCCTCCCACTCCGTGTAGTAGTAGTATTCGTCGTCGTATGCCTCTTGTGCGGTCTTGTATGATGTGTGCTCCTTGAGCCACCATTCGATGCCCACCTCTTCAGAGACATAGTATGCACCATCGCAGATGCAGAATCCCTTGTTCATACCCTGTCCTGTGACGTCACATTGTCTTGCGTATCTCATGTCAGCTTGTGATGTAATTGATTGGAATGAAGTATGCTTGGGCCTCTTGTATATAGTCGTATGGTGCGGGGCAGGCTTCTGATTGAAACCAATCTTCGCTCATGTATACCTGCACTTCAGGCCATAGCACGAGTTTGTATGTGTCATCCATGATTAGCTGTATTTTTCGTCGATTCGTTGCTTGGTTTCTTCACAGCAGGCAATCCATGCCTCCATGTTCACGAAGGACACCTTGCCCTCCTCACGCATCTTCGCGTCGTTCTCCAGCAGTTCGTCTTTGATTTCTATGTAGTGGTCAAGCCCCTTCTGCAAGCAGTCGAGGACTACCATTTGTATAAGGGCGCCGTGCTTGCTGTACCCTGTCATGAGGTGTGACATGAACTCGTCGTTGGTCATGTCCTTGATGTCGATGGGACTTTTCATGGTTGTGAAGTTTGAGTTGTTTAGTGTGTTCGTGTGTTAGACTCTTCACTATGTTCAGAGTCTAACACACTCACACTACATTAGTGGTTGGTGGGTTGACTTCCCACACTTCGTCGAGGTGATACCTGTGCTTGCGTTTCATATATTGTATGAAGTTATCATAGTGGTTCTTGTCACGGAATGTTTTACTAATAGTAAACTTCCTGCCATAGGGGATAATGAACTGAATTTTCAAGTCCATAACTCACGAATCATAAGCCATACGACAGCTTGCAAATGTGCAGGTGCATACCCCATATCATGCGACATACGTTGGAACCTGCGCTCCATGATGTCATACTGCTTGGGTGTGACGGTGGTTTCAAGGGGCTTGCGCTTATTTGATACACTTTGGAATGCTAATAACATCCATGAATCAATTGTAACAGCATTCATGTCTTTTGCACCCACATTTAGAGCGAAGCGATGGGTCTTTCGACTCGTTTCTTGGATTGACTTGGTGCCTCTGGCAATGTTGAAAGCCTTGATTTTGTTCGTGTCAAATGTCGAACACTTCACCATGTCATGTGATACGTTGTCACGAACTGCCTGACATACGTTCCATGCGTCAATCTTGTTGCGTTCCCACTTGTTTCTTGGGGAGAGGGCTGAGATGACACCCCCTGCCATAACAGGGGAGATGTCAAACTTGTTGGCCATACTCAAAGCGAACTGCTGAGCTTCGTCATACCATACGAGGCCGTCTTGCTTCATGTCATGTGATGCCATGTCATGCCAATGTGATACGTTGCGACGCATCTTGGACAGCGTCTTTTCAAATGTTTGTGGATTCATGTCTGTTGATTGTTCAAGTATGCCAAAGCATCCTTGATGGTGGTACATTGTGGCACATTTTCTGTTGTGCCGTCAGTGAAGTGCAACATGTTGAGTTCTGGGGCATATGCATGGCGCTCAAGCCCAAGGATAGGATGTATTCTCTTCACGATGTTTACTTTGTAAGTTCGACGAAGTTGTCACCCCAGTTGTCACACATGATCGTGTGCCTGCTCCCATCATACCCTGTACATACGGGGTTGAAGCCTGTGCTTTTGAGGTGTTGAAGGGCTTGCTTCAAGGGGTCACCAATGGCGTAATCATATGACATGACTACTTTGTCCGTGTGGCTGAACTCCTTTGCGGCAGGTTCAATGATTGCAACTCTGGCACCAAGGGTGTTGGTGGGGCCAAGGAAGGCCACCTCAAGGAGGCGGTAGTTAGGTGTATCTGACATGATGTGTGAAGTTTACTTGGTACGAAATTCTTTGAAGGCTATTCTGGCTTCGCCAAGGGCGTCGAGTTGTCTTTCGAGACGTTCGATTGTCCATTTTGCCTGCTCCATGATATCCTTTTGGGCATGGAGGGCACGCTTGGTGGCTTGCCAAATTTCTTCCTGTTTGTCCAGAGAGTCCATAAAGTCCAGCTCTGCTGGGTCAAAGGTCATGTGTGTATCTGACATGATATGTGTATTAGAGGTTTGAGCCGTTGTTCATGTTGAGCCAATCGTTCAACAGATTCCACAGAATCAACGTGGATATGATGATTACACAGACGGAGATGATTGATGAAAGCATGGGGCATAAAAATTTTGGTGAGGACGGCCCTCATTATCTTAGACTTGATTGTTGGGGGCACACATCACATCATATGATATGCACCCCCTTCACATCACATCAACTCTGAAAGCTGACGGAGGGACAGGTCACTGAAGCTAACTTCGTTGGCCGTTCCATCCAACGGGAACTCCAAGTCAAGCTTCGCTTGAAAGGCCTTCAGCACCTCTTCCTTTTGAGCCTTCGCCCTCTGTGTGATACGTTCCGTGCTTCCGTTGGCCTTACTGACCTCAGCGACAGCTTTCTGTGCTTCCTTGACGGAAGCCGTGGGCTTGTGCTTGGATGGTGTGATAGGTGTATCAGGGCGGCCATGGAAGGCTTTCTCTTGGCGGTCAGCTACCCTCTGGGTAGGGGTGGCTTTCTTGGTCGTCGTCTTACGACGCTTTGGCTTGGCCTTGGCTTTGGGCTTGGTCACCTTTGGTGGCTCTTGCGTCATACCCTGTGATACGAGGAACTGCTTGAACAACTCCATCATCTCTTCAGCCCCTTGGGGCTGTTCTTTGTGTGATACCTTAGGCTTGGGTGCCTTGGGCTTGGGGAGTTCGACTGCTTCAACGAACTCAAGGAGTTCATTGATGGCCTTTCGAGCGGCCCCTTTCTTCACCTTGGAAGGTGAGAAGTAGAACTCATTGACTGAGACTGACACTGCCTTCAGCAGTGAGACACGGTTGGTTGAATTTTTCATTGGAAATGAATTTGAAAATGTGAAGTTTGAAGTTGAAAGGGAGGGGTCGTTACTGACACTGTTCGTAAGAACTCACAGTGTCTGTAACTCCCCCTATGTTGGTTGGTCAGTCCATCAACTCGTTGATGATGGCTTGCTGAAGGTCAGTTGAGAGTTCAAGGAACTCCGCATCATACCACAGGGTGGCAGGTGAGGGAGTCCAGAAGATTTCAAGCAAGGCTTGAACTTTGAGGGTTGAAGTATCCATCGAAGATGATTGTGAAGTTTGACTGGCAACATTGCCGCCACAAAGGTAAAGGGCAGAACTGGCAAAATCCAACCCTCTTCTTACTGCGCGATTTTTCACGCGTGAAGGGTACTTTAGTACCCCCTGCTAAAACAGGCGAAGAAGTGGCCTCGCGCCCAAGCATCATGCGGCGTATGTGCGAGGTTCGACGTTGTTAGTGTTAGTTGGTTGGGATAGTCAATAGCAAACCCTGCACGTTACTATATGTGGTCCCTTGGACTGCGCGTGGTAAGGCGTAGGGGTTTTGTCCCCCTGATGGAATTGTCAATACTTTCCAGGGATTTGGCAGGGCATTGGCCTTTCTCCTCCGTTGTTAGAACCCCTTGGGGTTCCAACAAAGCTGAAAAGATGTGGCAAAGTTGACCAAAGGTCAAGGGGAGGGGGGTCTCACAGCGCATTTGTGTATGCAGGTGTAGACGTACATAGGTATATATAATCCCCACGGTGCGTATTTCTCCGCTTTTTTCCCAATGATCGTTCGCTCATCGACTTCGAGTGGGAGCATTAACCACAGCCTGATCAGATACTTACACCCTGTTGCCTCTAGTGGCTGTTCAGGGTTGACTTTTAAAATTTTCTAGTATAACTTTGCTAAACTATTTAGAAGGTTGTCACTGTACAGATGGTTGTGTGTGCACACAAAGCTGATGCGCGTACTCTCGTGGGTAACAACTATTACTATAACGCATGGATAGCTGTGTTTTGTCCGTAACCAGGCTGTTGTAGTCCTCTGCAGAACGTTTATATTTGCAGGTATGAGATCTAAAGTCAAGAGAAAGCGTGGTTTGCAGCCCATCAAGAGGTATGAGCATGGTGGGCCACATGATGTTCTTGGAAATCCTATCCCACCAGCATCCAGGGCTGACACCGCTAGGCTTGTAAGTGCGGGTCAGGCGCAGATGCAGGAGCTTTTAGATCAAGGATATATTCCTTTTGGTGATTCAGCCATTAAAAACACTGACACCAGAACAGATTTCGTTAGGGCTGACAGAGGATTCTTTGCAGATGACAGCATACTTCTAGGTGAGATTGAAGATGCCATGCTTGAAAAGCCTTGGCTTGCGTACAAGATGTACCCTCCTGGATATTCTGCATTGGTTGCAGATGATCTGGACTTCAGCAGAGGCTTCTTTTCAAAGTATGCTAGGAAGGTAGAGAAGTTTGTTGAAGACAATCAAAGGAAATACTTTAGAGATCGCCCATTTAGTCAACTTAAAGAAAGTCTAGAAGAACTCTTAGAGAATAAAGATCAGGGCTCTTTCTACAGAGTAACGCAAAATTTAAACAGATTTGTAGATCTAGCCAAGCAGTTTCCTGGGAGAAACGACAGTATGCTTTATACAGAGAGCATAAAAGATGCTGTTGGTGATATTAGATCTTACGATCAAAAGCTAGAACGACTTAATGCAGTTCAAGATTTTGCTGAGATCCCCGTTTTCCCATTGGACGACGAGGGCAACAGAAGAAGACAGACTGTAGAAGAAGAGTACGGGAGGCCTATTGACAGCTCTCCTGCGAAATTTGGAGGCACAAGATCTAAAGAAGATGCTCGATTCTACAGAGAGATTAACAGATCCAAAAATCCAAATCCATTTTATGCTGCTATAGGTACAGCTGATCCAGATGCAATTGATTTAGATGAAGTAGAGGATCTGCTTTCACAAGGATATGGCCCACCCGCTGTTGTTGGTCCAGGAGATGCTTTCTTGGGTTCTGGAATGACAACTCTTGACCAGGCTGGAGCTAATATCACCAATATGGGTAAGAGCGCATACAATATGATTTTTGGTACTCCAGCTCAAGTAATAGAGGAAGATGCGGGAGATCTTGGGAAGAATATAACCGTTGTGCCAGGCACGCAAGTAAACTATGTGGATGTCCCTAAAGGTAAAGTGAGTAAGTTCAGCAACATCTACCCCACCCAGGCCAGGGATACAAGAATCCAGAAGGTCACTTTCAACCCCGTGACAGATCAGTTTGAGCCAGTAGAAGGTAGGTTTTACTTAGATAGAGAGTCTGAAGGCACTGGAGCTGTTCGAAGAGACGACTTGGTAAAGACTCTATTTAATTACGATATTACTCCTGCTAGAAAATTAAAATTCTACAATGAAGAGCTTGGTGATGTTGTGTCCATCTTTGCATACGACTCACCAGAAATGCTTAAGGCGGCTGGTCTGAAAAGAAGCGCTTACGATATTGCGAAGTATGGGGATACCCCACAGGAAACCAGGCAAGAGACAACAGGTCGATTCAATTACATGGCTCCAGGTTCGTCAGCTTCAGTCACGACTCCAGAACGCAGAAAACCACAAAATTTAAAATCCTTGAAGGCCAGACCTGCTGGCATGAATGTCGTCAAGAATAGAGATCTGATTCCCACATCTCCTATTCAGATGCCAGTAGGTAGAGTTCCTATTCAAATTGGTGCGCTTGCTCAATCGCAAAGAGGAGCAAGACAGGGTGGTCAGAGGCTGGATAGAGAATACTATTACGATCCAATCAAAAGGCAATACAGAGAACGAGAGGTGGATAGTGAGAGACTGGGCGGACCCGTATATGGGACAACAAAACTGTTTGATGAAAAACAAACTCCTGGTGCCCCAGTGTATGGTGGTAGTTATGAGTTTTCCAAAGGGGGTAGACTAATAAAAAGAGTTAGATCGTAATAGGTATATTTGCCCTATGGCTACACTTACAGTTACAATACAAGAAGAACTTACCATCAACGGTAAGGATAGAGGTAACACCAATACGATCTCTCTTTCTTCTGTGAGTGAGGTGTACAGCAGGGTTCTTACTGTAGACAATACAGAACAGACTGTACTGCAGTTTCAGGCAACGAGGCCCGCAGGCGGGACGCTCACCTTTGCAACAATGCAGTACTTGAGGATCACAAACCTTGATGCATCAAATACTGTTGACCTTCGCATTCAAGACACCTCCAACACAAAAGAATACTTTGTTCGTATTGCTGCTTCTGAATCTTTCATCTTGTTTCTTGATAAAATGGATGCAGACGCTACTGCTGGAACTGGTATAGCATTGACTCAGATTGAGTTGATCTCAGCTGAAGCCACAGGAACAAGTAGCGAGACCGCTGACATTGAGATCTTTGCAGTTGCAACCTAATGCCTACAGTAAAAAAATATAAGGATGGAGGTGAGGGTCCAGGCGGCCCTTTCTCTATGACCAAAGAAGAAGAGGACAAGGCAACAGCTGATGTGCTCAAGGGTGACAAGAAGTTTGTCAAGAAGGCTAAGAAGGACGAAAAAAGAACTGGGCGTCTCATTAAAAGAAAAGGCGGTGGAGCTGAAGGATTGGGTAAACTTCAGGATCAGCTTCAGGCCCGCGCAAAAAGAAAGCGCAAGAAAGAGGGGAGGCAACAGAAAAGACAAAACAGAAGATCAGCAAGACAGCTAGGTCGTCAACTCATGGCTAAGCGCGTGGGTAAGGCCCTTGGCCGTGGTAACTCTATATCTGCTAAAGAAGCTGGCTGCCAGGGTGCTGGTTGCGGCGCATACGAATAAGACTATGGAACTTAAAAAGAAAGATGAAAACGGAGGGTTGACCAATCGTCAGGTTAGAAAAAACTCCAGGTTTCAAAACAAAGCTGCTAGAGATGCTGCCATTGTAACGCGAGGTGCAAAAGATTCAAAGGATCTTATGAAAAACCTCAGTCAGTACGATGAGAAGAAAGACAAAAGATCCATTGCAAAGCAGATGATTAAAGCTGGGGCTATTGCGTTGGGCGGTGTTGCCCTTAGTAACCTAAAGTATCCTTCTGATGCGAGTGGAATGACCATGGGTGAGTACATCAAAGAGCTCCGCAGAATAAATCGTTGAAAAAGTGAAGCTGTCAAAAAATTTATCACTGTCAGAAGTGACCAAAAGCACTACGGCTAAACGCCTAGGCATAGACAATACACCAGATGAGTGGGTTACAGAGAATCTTAAAAAGGTTGCAGAGCATATTTTTCAACCTGTGCGCGAGCATTTCAAGTGTCCTATATTCGTTTCGAGCGGCTATCGCTCAGCGGAACTCAACAAGGCGTGTGGTGGTTCAAAGCGTAGTCAGCATGTGGAGGGTAGAGCATTCGATCTTGACGCAGACGTATTTGGACGTGTGTCGAACAGTAGCATATTCAACCACATACGAGAGAATCTACAGTTTGATCAGCTCATTTGGGAGTTTGGTGATGAAGACAATCCTGATTGGGTGCACGTCTCTTATGTTTATGATGGCGTTAATCGTGGCAGGTGCCTCAAAGCTCTTCGAGACGATGAAGGCAAAGTCTACTACGAAGTAATGTTTGGTAAATCACTCTAAGGCATGGCTCTATACGACGACGCATCATTCATCTTCTTAGCCTCTGCAGCTGCTGGGCAGGAAAGAAAAGACGCTAGTAAGGTCTACAATGTAAAGCCAGCACCTATTGCCAGCAGTACAAACGCGCAGGATTTATCTACCTTCACTATAACTAACGTATCAAACGCGGCTAACTCTATCTCAGTTTCAGGAGGGGTAGCAACTTTTGCGGGGGATGGAACTGAGTTTACGCACCTCGATAAAGCGTCAGTATTTGAAGCGAACAAAAAATACAAAGTAGTTGCTACGGTAGAGATTACTTCAGGAGCAATAAAGTTTCAAGATGGTATCACGGATGCAAAGATTGGTGTAGCAACTGTATCAGGGAAATATGCTTTCTATTTTACTTCAGCTTCAAGCGGTGCTTTTTCGAGATTACGCATTGCCAGAAAAGACGGTTCCGCAGCATTTAACTTTACTGTATCTGATGTGTCTGTCTCTGAAGTTGATGTGTTACCTGCAGACTTCGACATCAGCAGAGACGCCAACCTCGATGCTACTCGTGTAGGCCCTGCTGGGTTGATCGAGAAGGGGAGGGAGAACCTGATCTTACAGTCTAATGCTTTTACTACTACGTGGAGCACTTCTAACAGCCCCAATATTACCTCTGGTCAGCTAGGATACGATGGAAGTTTAAATGCTTGGAAAATTGAACTGACTGCAAACTTTGGTCAGATACTCCAAACTTCTTTGTCAGTGCCTACTATTAGCACTTTAAGCATTTTTGTAAAGGCTGGAACAGCTGGATTTGTGAGACTTCGTATTGACGCGGACACAAATGCTATTGCAGACTTTGATCTTTCTGACGGTAGCGTAGCTCATACTGAAGGAAACATTATTGCCACTAAAGCTGATAGTTTTGGTGATGGATGGTTTAGAGTTCAGATGACTAGTACAACAGCGTCTGGAAGTGTCGTCAGGATTTACCCTGCTGTTGCAGCAAACGACTTGAGTGGAACAAGCGGCTTCATCTATGTTCAGGACTCTCAGCTAGAAGTTGGCCTCGTAGCCACTGACGTCATCACCACTGGAGCTGCTGCAGCCACAGCTGGCATCAAAGAAGATGAACCACGCTTTGACTACCCTCTTGCTGGTGGTGCCCCTGCTTTGTTGATAGAGCCTGAGAGACAGAACCTCATTACAGTTTCAGAGTACTTTGGAGGATCTGGGTGGGATGACAATGGCTCTGGCGTCACAGTTGTAACTAATCATGCCGTGTCTCCAGAGGGTGTTAAGAACGCCGCTAAGCTTATTATTGACAATGCAGTTAGCTCAGGCGCAGAATTTAGAACTGCCTCCGCTGTATCTGTTACTTCTGGAAAGGTTTATGCGTTTAGCATTTTCGCTAAAGCAGACGGGTTCGATCAAGTGCAGCTGGATGTGTTTGATAGTAAGTTTGGTGGCACTAATACACATGCAACCCTTAGTGGTGATGGATCAATTACTTCTTCAGGAGCCGACACAACAGCGTCTAGTATTGAAAACTATGGCAATGGTTGGTATAGAATTATTCTGATTGGCACTTGCATTTCATCAGGAACAAGTGATTTTATTCTTAGACTTCAAGTAAACGGAATAAACGGCACAGGTGACGGCTCTAAAGGTATTCTTATCTATGGTGCTCAGGCTGAAGAAGGTCCTTCTGCCAACTCTTACATCCCTTGTCACGAGGCTTCTGCTACGAGAACCACAGACGATGTAGCTGCGCTTGACACCAGCGGTTTCTCTTTTGGAACCACCTGTACGATCTTTTTTGAAGGATCTATTGGACAATTCAACCCCACTGCATCATCTACCATACCTATAACGATGTTTGCTTCGCATGCATCCCCTAATAATTCTGAGCGCTATGTTCTTTTTGCAAGCACCTTTAGTAGCGGAACTTACACTCTTACCTCTCGTCACGACCATAATGGCAATACTGTTGGGGTAAGCAAAAGTGGACTTACAGAGGGTGCTAAGGTAAAGGTAGCTGCTGTATTTAATGGCACATCTCAGAAGTTCTTTGTCAATGGAGCCTTAGCAGGCACAAACACTCACGTTGCTGCAAGTCTCTTTGAATCTCTTGATCTTTCTGGATACGCTCCCAACAAAAACCACACAGTTGGTTCTGTTATGCTTTTCGATTCTGCTATAAGCGATGTTGATGCTTACGTTCTTACTGACACAAGCTATGAATCGTACAGCGAAGCTGCAGACTCATTAAATTACAATCAACATGGCTAAACCATCAATCGTTATTGGCGACGGGAAGTTCGCAACGAAAGACACCAAGTTCCTCGCTCATGCTCAGGGGGATAGCTCTAGCAGGTTTGTAGCCCGTGAGCTTACTTACGATAGGGGATCTAATGTTACAGCCACAAGGGTTCTACCTAACGGTCTGATCGAGAAAGGAAGAGAAAACCTATTCACGCATTCCAACACGTTTTCTAACGACAGCAGTTGGTCTAAGAACAATCTATCAGTATCTGCTTCAGGCGATGCTTTTGACGTTACAGATGATGCGTCAACTGGGAGCCATTATTTATTTTTCTCAGGTACGACACCTAACTCGAAAGTATTAACTGCTAGTATTGAAGCCAAGGCTGGGAGTGTAAACTTCTTGGTCATTAGATTAGGAGGGTTTAATTACGCCTTTTTCAATGTCTCTAATGGAACCCTTGCAAATATCCCTGCAGCCTATATTGATGCTAAAATTGAAGCCACATCAGACGGTTTTTATCGATGCTCTGTTTCAATTCAAACACCAGCTTCAGGCTCTGCATCCGTGTTTTTCCCTACAGATAACTCTTCATCTGTATCCTACACGGGCACAAACAGTGTTGCTCTAACCGTCAAAAATGCTCAACTTGAATTGGGGCTTGCAGCAACAACCTATATCGAATCAGGAGCTTCTACAGGCAAAGCTGGTATCCTTGAAGATCAGGCTAGAGTAGATTACTTAAGCAACTCTAATGGCTATCTCTTGCTTGAGCCCACGAGACAGAATAAACAGGCTTTAAGTGAAAATTTTTCAGCATATAATGCAACAAGAGCCTCTGTAACCGCAAACGCTGACACCTCCCCAGAGGGCCTTAAAAATGCCGCCAAGCTTGTAGAGGACATAACTGCTGGAAACACCCATAAGATGGTCCCCCCTGCGTCAGACCCATTCACTTCAGGAACTACATACTCTATTTCTGTCTTTGCCAAAGCGGCAGGAAGGACTCAGTTTAAGCTGCAGGCTGGAACTACTGCTGTAGCTCCTTACAATGCAGTATTCAACCTTACTGGAGAATCAAGTCCAACCGCCCCCACCAACAATGATGAGGGCACTGCCTCTATGGAGTATTATGGCAATGGTTGGTATAGGTGTAAAATTGAGGGATTTGAAGCGGATCAGAGCGCCAGTACTACTCCAAATTTTTACTTGCAATCTTCAGGTAACGCATCCTATGATGGAGACGGAACAAGCGGAATACTGTTTTATGGTTTTCAGCTAGAAGAGGGTTCTTTTGCTACTTCTTACATACCTACTCATGGCGCTGCCGCAAGCAGAGCAGCAGAAGGACTCCCTGCAAGCACTGGTTCAGTTATAGACATGAGTAGCTTCATGAAGGGTGATGATGTCACGCTTGTTGTTGAGCTTGCTGAAAACTCATCTACTGTAAGAGACGCCAGCAACGCGAGCATTAGACTCAGTAATGGTAATTCTCAGAGTGGTTCTATAAATATATATAGAGCTAGTGCTTCAGCCTCGACGTATAGAGCAGTGTTTTTTGGTACGTCTCCTGATAGTTTTAGTTCAGGTGTTAGCAGTGGCGCTGTGATAATCGATGGTTCTGCACCAAAGATTGCTATAAGCAGAGATAGATCAGCAGGCACATTTACTATATATGTAAATGGGTCTGCTCTTGCTAATTCAGATGGATTAACTGATAGCAACGGACAATTTACAAACTCCAACTTTGATGTTACAATGGATGATTTGCAAATCACAGGAGTGGGAAGCATATTAAAACTTTCAAAGCTCAAGCTGTTTGATTCAGTATTGACAAATTCAGGGGATAACAACGAAATGGCAAGTGAAACAACATGAGAATATTTAGAAAATACGAGTTTGGCAGCCAGTCTGCTGCTACAACAAAGATCAATGCCTTGGGTCTTGACGACGAAGGCAATCCAACCCACGGTCATTCGATTGCAAGGCTGGGTCATATCGTGACAACACAAGGGGAGTATGATGCAGAAGGCAATGAAACTAAGGCCCCTGTATGCTCAGAGAACTACCACGTCGATGTCTTGTGGAAAGACGAAGCATCTTCAGACTGGGATAGTCAGATGGTGTGGTGCATGCCTATGGGGGTGCATACCTTTGGATCGTCCAGCGCCAATGCAGAGTATATTGCGAAGTGTAAGGAGCTACACCCAGAGTGGTTCCCAGAACCTGAAGAAGACTAACTATGCTTGGGCTTAGCACAACAATAGCATCATCATCTTATGTTTCTCGATTAAGGTCAGACGACCTTGTCTCAGCGTTTGCGTCTAGGATTACCGCTGACGATGGCGAAGTAGAGAACACAAACGATCTTGAAAAAGACCTAAGAAAACTTATCTAAGACTCTAGATCTCTGTAAAGAGTTTGCACTAGCAGTCTTCCTCTTTGTGTAAGGGCGTATCTAACCCTGTAGTTGTATTTTGTTTCCTCTCTAAACAAGTGATCTTCTCTGGTGTCTGAGGGGGTCATTCTGTCGAAGTGTTTGTACAATATTCCTTCTTTTACAAGGGGGTACACATACTCTACACCAATCTTATTTGAGGAGATACCAAAGTCTTCTGACGCATACTTTAGAGTAAAGAACTCTAAGTCGTAAGCCCACAGCATAAACATAATTTCTTTTTGAAATATGCTGTGTTTTTCTTTTGCGCTAAGCAGCTCTCTTCTTAGATATTTGAGGTAGTTACGTTTTACGTATCTTTGATTAAGCCTCGAAAACTCTCTGAAGAGTTTTTTCTTAGATACTTTGCTTTTGGGCATTCAAATGGATTTACAGAACTACAAAGATATGGAGAGAGAAGGATTTTTGTTTGAGGTTCAGCAGATCGCTTTGGAAATAGAATCTTTGATTGACAAGTATGACGTGAGAGAAGATGTCATGTCTTTGATGATTATAGGTCTAATTGATGAGATGGAAGACACTCATCAACTAAAGGCTGTGTATGGATATAATCTTAGAGATAGAAGTGAGCTCGAAGAATTGGTTACATTTGCTCAAGACTCCTTTAAAGGAAATGATGAGCCAGATATTGATGATCTAATCAAAGGTCTTGGCATAAGTTTAAATTAAATGGAAGGTGTAATCAGAAAAATCATCATAGGTCGTGATCCTAAGGACGCTATGGCCTACTATGTAGGCATGCGAGCTGGTAGCAGCAGGGTGAGCGCGATTGTTAATGATGAAGCTTTTTTATACAGGCATGGTAAGAACAGATATCTTGTATATCTTCAAGAAGAAGATGGAAGCAATGTTTTATGGAAGTCTGTAGATGACATGCCATGTATCATTGAATACGATCTAAACTTTTGATATGGCTACAAGGACTTATCCTGATGGAACTGTTATCCCAGCATCTTTGCCTGCGGCGTATAAACGCGCAAAGAATAAGAATCAATACTGCGGTAATTGTATGTATTGGATGGGTAACTACTGCACAAGATGGGAGGCTAGAGTAAAATCAGGATATGTGTGTGCGTCTTGGGCTCCCAAACAGGCCATGTCTATTACTCCTGCCGCTGCGCCTGAAGTAGATGTAGCCCCACCAACTGTAGCCCCACCAACTGTTCCATCTCCAACTCCTGTTCCTGCGCAGCCTCGTCAGACTACAGTGCGCAGAACTTCAAGGAGATCCTATGGATACTAAAAAATCCAAGGGTGTTGGTGACACTGTAGAAAAATTCACTCAAAGAACAGGGCTAAAACGCCTGGTCGAAAAGGTCTCAAAAGACTGCGGATGCAGTGAGAGACGAGATAAATTAAATAAAATGTTTCCCTACAAAAATCAATGAAATCTTTAAACATGTTTATCGTTGAGCTGGACAGGCCAATCAACGATACAATCTCCACCAAAAGTGGAATTGAGTTATACATCGACACTCGATATGAGGGCGGTGAGTTCAAATACAGAGTTACTGACGGACCAGTCATAGCTACACCAGCCAAGTACAAAACTCCAGTCAAGAAAGGTGATAGGCTATACTTCCATCACCTTGTTGTGATGCAAGGGGGTCAAAAGCTGACAGGCATGGATAATAGCTACTTTGTCAAGTATGATCCAGAACACGCTATAAATAATCAGGCTATTGCTTACAAAGACAAGAAAGGAAAAATACATCCACTTAATGGTTGGAGCTTGCTGTCTGCTGTTGAAGAAGAGGAAAGAGAAGACGGCACTATTGAAGTAGTGTCTTTGAAAGAAGAGCTCCCAACCAAGGGTGTCGTTGCTTTTGATTCAAAAGAACTGAAGTCAATAGGAGTAAAGAAAGGAGATGTTGTTGGGTTCAAAGAAAACAGAGACTATCGCATCAAGATTGATGGGAAGGAGTACTACAGAACTCGCACTGAAGACCTTTTATACGTAGAGCAATGATTGATAAAGAACACCTGATGACTGTCCTCGAAGAAGAGGAGTGCCTTACTGCTGATGGATTTGACTCTGCTTTAGTGGGGTGCACCTGTGGCCCCAACATAGTTGCTGTATACGATATCAATAAGATGATTGAAGTCTTGATTGAAGAAGGCATGAGCTATGACGACGCTGTAGAGCACTTAGATTACAATGTAGTTGGCTCATACGTTGGAGAAAAAACACCTCAATACATCAACCTTGTCACGCAAGAAGTTTACAACGATTGATGCTGCTCAGCGCTTGATGACAAGCATGGAGGCAGCCATCAATAACATGATTGATGAAATTAAAAAACCTGTTGATCCAGAGATCAATGGTAGTGCCCGTAAAGCAGAGTTGCAGTCCATTAAGCAGACAGCAACAGACTGTAAGGAGTTAATTGTGGAAAGACAGCGCTTAGAACAAATGATCAAAGACCTTACGAACAATGGATCAATCGAGCAAGCAAAAGACTACAGCGGAGGCTTCGCTGAAAGATATTCTAAATGATTGGCAGGCAATAGTCTGGCAAAAGAACAAAACTGATTTTAAATTCTGGGAAGAATCCTGGAATGATGAGTTTGAGGACTGATGCCCTTTAAGGACCGTAATGTTAGGAGGGCTTACAATAAGGAGTACCAGAAAAAACATTACGAGAAAAACAAGGATTACTATAAGTCGAAAGCAAAACAGACTAAAGCACAGCAAAGAAGATGGAATAGAGAGTTTGTAAATAGAGTCAAAAAGATTTTTAGCTGTGTAGACTGTGGAGAGTCAAACACTCTGGTTCTTGATTTTGATCATGTCAAAGGAGACAAAGTTGAAAACATAGCAGACATGGTCCATCGTCCCAACTCTATATCAACTATAAAAAAAGAAATGAGAAAGTGTGAGATTAGATGTGCCAACTGTCACAGGATCAAAACACATGAAAGAAGAAATTCATAGCCGCGAGTATCCCCTCAAGCTTATACCTTGTAGAAAGGGTAACTGGTTACATGTGGGTTCAAGTCCCACTTCGCGGACACGCACCTGTAGCTCAACTGGATAGAGCAGCACACTTCTAATGTGCAGGTTTAGGGTTCGAGTCCCTACAGGTGTACTAAATTAAATTATATCAAATGGCTAAGATTCAAGTTTCAACCTATCAAAAGAAGAAGATCCGTCGCAAGGGCGTACACGCCAAGACGAAAGCTTCAAAAAACAAAAGCTCAAAAAACTATCGCAAGCAGTATGCTGGTCAAGGACGATAAATATGAGGACTATGCTATCTCAATTTGTCCCAACGGTACGCAAGGTGAAAGTATTGAACTTGGTGGGCTACTCATTATTCTTCCCGCTCAGCCTCCCAAGAAACAAATTGCAGGACATGCAAAGTCAAAGCGCCTGCAATTGTGGGAAAGGATTGATATGCCTGAGGAGCTGTCTAGGATTAAGTCTATGGATGAGTGGGCAGAAATGCCAAGGGAGTTTAGAGAAAAGTTTCGTCCGTATATCGAAGAGGAGTTTCGCCGTAGGCGTGAGGGCTTTTGGTTCTATAACAACGGTGTCGCTACGTATATTACGGGCAGGCACTATATGATGCTGCAATGGACCAAGATGGACATAGGCTATCCATCTTACCTTGCCTTCCAACGTGATATATTTATACACCTCGCTGCGTGCGAGTCTGATCCGCGTTGCATTGGTCAGCTGTATACTAAGTGTCGTCGTTCTGGATATACCAATATCTGTTCTTCAGTTTTAGTTGATGAAGCAACTCAGATTAAAGAAAAGCTTCTAGGCATTCAATCAAAAACAGGTAAGGACGCGCAAGAAAACATCTTTATGAAGAAGGTGGTGTATATGTTCAGGAGCTATCCTTTCTTTTTTAAACCCATTCAAGACGGTACTACGAACCCTCGAATGGAGCTTGCCTTTCGAGAACCATCTAAAAGAATTACGAAAAAGAATAAGACATCACAGAATGGTGAGGCGTTGAATACAGTGATCAACTGGAAAAACACCACCAACAATGCATATGATGGTGAGAAGCTACATCTGTTGTATCTTGATGAGGCTGGCAAATGGGAAAAACCTACGGATATAAGGGACGCCTGGAGGATTCAAAGAACCTGCTTGATCGTAGGGCGGAAAATCGTAGGAAAAGCAATGGTGGGAAGCACCGTAAATCCAATGGACAAAGGGGGGAAGGAATACAAAGATTTGTGGAGCGATTCAAACCCAGTGGAGAGAAACAAGAATGGGAGGACTAGGTCTGGATTATACAGGCTATTTATTCCAGCTTTTGAATCACTAGAGGGGTTTTTTGATTTGTACGGAGAGCCTGTAGTTAACGATCCTGACTCTCCTGTTGAGGGGATTGATGGAGAGGAAATATATACTGGATCAAAGTCTTACCTCAAGAACGAAAGGCAGGGACTTATGGAAGACCCCTCAGAACTTAACGAGGTTATCAGGCAGTTTCCCTTTACTACAGACGAAGCATTTAGAGACAGCGTCCAAAGTACCTTGTTTAACATCACTAAGATTTATGAGCAGGTACAATACAATGATGACTTGTATCCAAATCCAGTGGTCGTAGGAAACTTCTATTGGAAGAATGGAGATCAAGACACAGAGATTGCGTTCAAGCCTGACCCCAACGGTAGATTTCATATTGGGTGGATGCCGCCTCCAGAGATGCGGAATCAAAAAAAGTTTGACAGAAACAAACGAGTTGCACCAAATTCAAACATAGGTGTTGGTGGTGTTGACTCTTATGATCTTGATGCAACAGTAGACGGCAGAGGATCTAAGGGGGCAATGCACATGTTTAACAAGTTCAACATGCATCACCCATCAAACATGTTTGTTCTAGAGTATGCTTCTCGCCCACCGTTAGCCAAGATTTTCTACGAGGATTGCTTAATGGCATCTGTGTTTTACGGATATCCTTTGTTAATTGAAAACAATAAGTACGGCATCGCAAGATACTTTGAATCAAGGGGTTATGATGGGTATCTATTGGATAGACCTAAGCATTTGTCAAACAGTCCTGGTGCTCAAAAAGTGAAGACAAAAGGAATCCCCTCCAACTCACAGGATGTTATTCACGCTCATGCTCAGTCTATAGAAGCATACATACACGATCATGTAGGAATAAATCATGATAGTGGTGAATATGGTAAAATGTATTTCAATAGAACCTTGGAGGATTGGATTGGATTTAAAATCGACAATCGAACCAAGTACGACCTTAGTATAAGCTCTGGGCTGTGTTTGTTAGCAGCACAAAAAGAAAAAACAAAACCTAAATCTAGCTTCCAAGAGAAGAGGTTTTTTCGCAGATATAACGTAACTCGTTGATTACTTATATTTGCAAAAGGTAAAATGGAATCCCTATCTAATGCAGGACACAAAAGGTACGAGTAAAGGGTTCCCAAATCCTCTTGCCTCCCCAGAAGAAAAAGCGTCAAAAGCTTACGGCACTCAATATGCAAAAGCTATTGATTCGCAGTGGGGAAGGATGACGGATGTTGGGAGTCTTGTAGGGAAAAGAAATAGAATATTTGCCAGAAGCAGAGACTATGCTATTGGCACACAGGACACAAATATCTACAAGCAGCTACTTAACAGTCTTGACCCCAACGGTGGAGACGGAAGCTTGATGAATCTTGATTATACGCCAGTACCTATTCTGCCTAAGTTTGTTCGTATTGTAGCCAACAAGATTCTTGCAAAGAAGATGTATCCCAACCTAGAGGCCGTTGACCCTCTGTCTACATCTCAAAAAAACCAGAACAAAAGATTTCTGAAGTCTCAGGTTGCTAACAAAGATTTGTTGATGCAATTCAAAGAGCAGACTGGTCAGTCTTTGGGACAAGATCCTGAAACCTTGCCTGATTCAGCTGAAGAGGTTGATATTCTGTACGGAGACAACATTAAGACAGGAGGGGAGATATCTGCTCAGCTTGCAACAAATCTCACTCTTGAGTGGAATCAGTTTGATGATTCTGTTTTTAGAAGATCTGTAAACGACCTGGTTGCATTAGGTATGGCAGTTGTTAAAAGGTCAAATGACCCAAACATTGGCATCAAAACAGACTATGTAGATCCCTCTTTGTTTATACATAGCTATACAGAAGACCCAGGTTTTAATGATCTAACTTACGCGGGTCACATTAAAAAAGTCTCTATTGCTGAATTGCGTAGACTAGCAGGTGATGAGCTTTCTGAAGAAGATCTAGATAAGATTGCCAACAAGGTTAAAGGCACCAATGGCAACAACGCCAACAAATACAGCACAAAAAAATACGATCAAGACTTGAATACCATGACATACGGTTATGATGAATATACCGTCAATGTTTTGGACTTTGAGTTTTTGACTGTTGAGACCATGCACTTTGAAGAGAAAGAAAATCGCTACGGCAATTCTAATTTTTTCTACAAGGGATTTTCTTACAAAGCACCTAAGGGATCTGTCTATGAAAGACGTCCCCAGTGTATGGATATACAGGTTGTTTACCAAGGCAGCTATATTGTTGATTGTGGCATGCTGTATGGGTATGGCAAAAAGAAAAACATTCCCAAGACAATTCACGACTTGTCTAAAGCCACGTTGTCATACTCAGTTTCTGCAGTGAATCTGAAGGATATGATGCCTAAGTCCATGGTGGATAGCTGCACTGGTTTTGCTGACATGCTTCAGCTCACTCACTTGAAGATTCAGCAGGCAATTGCAAAAGCAAAGCCAGATGGATTGGTGATTGATATTGAGGGGCTGGAGAATGTACAGCTTGGAAAAGGAGGGGAGCTTCAGCCACTTGATCTTCATGATATCTATGAACAGACTGGTGTATTCTACTACAGAAGTAAGAATCCAGAGGGGGGATTCCAGAACCCTCCTGTTCGAGAGATTGGCAACAGCATTAGAAACATCAATGAGTTGATTGGATTGTACAATCACTACTTGAGGATGATTCGCGATACAACTGGTGTCAATGAGGCTGTTGATGCCTCAACACCTAAAGGCGATGCTCTTGTGGGTGTGCAACAGCAAGCTATTCAGGCAAGCAACAATGCAACATATGACATTACCAATGCTTCTTTAATACTCTTCAAAAAAGTTTGTCAAGACATTATCAAGTGCATTCAGATTTTGCCAGAAGAGTCTGTAATCTACGGAGCATACAAGAGGTCTTTAGGTGACGAAAACATGGACGCCTTGTCTTCATTTGCAGAGTTGCCTATGTACAACTTTGGGGTTCTTGTCACAAAAGACATGGAGGATAAAGACAAAGCTTATTTGGAGCAGAATATTCAGATGGCTTTGCAACAAAAAGAAATTGATCTTGAAGACGCTATTGCTGTACGAGGGCTTACGGATGTAAATCAAGCTGAGAGACTTCTCATTGTAAAACGTAAGAAGAGAATGCAAAGAGTTTCAGCGATGGCTGAGCAAAATTCTCAGCGTCAAAAACAAGAGGCTCTTCAAGCGGCTCAAGCAGCTTCTCAGCTCAAGCTTCAAGAAGCTCAGGTAGAAGCTCAGCTTGATATGGAAAAGATGAAGCTGAAGAACGAGATGGAGACTTCGCTTGAGACAATGAGGCATCAGTTTAGGCAAGAGATTGAAATGATCAAAGCCAAAGCTACTCTTGGGTTTAGAGAAGAGGATCAAGCGTTTAGAGAGAAGCTTGAAGTTCTTAAAGAGGATAGAAAAGATGATCGCCTTGAATCTCAAACAGCGGATCAGAGCAAGCTTATATCTCAAAGACAAGGCAAGAGAGAGGAGGTTGCAAAAGAGACAAAAGGATTGGTAGATAAAATATTTGAAGACTGATGGCTGAAACAGCAAACTTTGACACAACAGAAGAGCTGAACATCGTCTGTAGAGAGGGCGACACCTTTTCTATGACAGTTAATCTCAAGGATTCTAATGGCACAGGTCTAACGCTAGTGACTGACGAGTATGTTTTTTACATGCAGGTTAAGTCAATAACTCGTGTTGGAGACAAGAGATCTGGTAGACAAAGGGAAAACGTTGTCCTTCAAACGCCAAGCATTGCTAAGGGGCGAGATACAGATGTTAGAATATTTGAATCACCAACCCTGGACAACAGTGGTAACGTAACCATTGAGGCTTCTGCAGAAACCATGAGCCTAATTGCACCTGGATCATACGTATATGATTTGAAGTATGTCAAACCAAGCTCTACTGGACTTGACACTCACAAAGGAGTATTAAGAGGCTCTTTTGTAATTAACTCACAGGTAACTGATGCATTCTAATGTCTGTATCTGTAAGCACAACAGCTGCCAACAAAGTTAGCGTTAGCGTAGATGGAGCTACGCAGCTGTCATTTACGACACAAGAATCTTCTGTATCCGTAACTGAGGCTGCTGATATATCCGTTACTGTCACTGAGAAAGGGCCAAAGGGGGATGCTGGTGCGACAGGTGCTCAGGGCCCTACAGGTGCCACAGGTCCAGCTGGTGCTGACGGAAAGTCTTATACTGTATCATGTGTCGATGGCGACAACAGTGATGAGGAGAAGATTAGACTCACAGACAATGACGGCACAACGGACGACGTAGTTCTAGAAGCAGGAACTGGACTTTCTATTGCCAGGTCTGGTGATAAGATCACATTCACCAACACAATCACTGACACTGACACAGTCTTGACTTCTGAGCAGGTTCAGGATATTGTGGGGGCCATGTTTAGCGGCAACACAGAGACAAGGATATCAGCTACTTACCAAGACGGTGACGGAAACATTGACTTGGTTGTCGATGATATGACTGCTGACACGCAGCTTACTACAGAGCAAGTTCAGGACATTGTAGGCGCTATGTTTAGCGGGAACACGGAGACTCGCATTGCAGCTACTTATCAAGATGGCGATGGAAACATTGACCTAGTTGTTGATGACATGACCGCGAATGACAACACTACATACGGTGTGTCTTGCGTGGATGGAGACAACAGTGACGAAGAAAAAATACGCCTTACAGACAGCAGTGGAGGAACAGATGATGTAGTTCTAGAGGCGGGGACTGGGTTGTCTATTGCTAGAGCTGGAGATAAGATCACCTTTACGAATACAGTCAGCGACACAAACACTCAACTGAGCACTGAAGAAGTTCAGGATATTGCTGGGCCGCTTGTTGCAACAGGAGGCACGAAGACAAACATTGCTGTCACCTATGATGACGCCAGCGGCAATATGGATTTCGTTGTTGCCTCAGATTTGAGCACCACAGGTAATGCTGGGACAGCTACGGCGCTTGCCACTGCAAGGGCTATTAACGGGGTGGACTTTGACGGTACCGCACCTATTACCGTGACTGCGGCTGGATCTACTTTGTCTGATACCGTTACTGTGGCCAAGGGGGGTACTGGGGCTACTAGCTTGACTTCTGATTCTGTTCTTACGGGTGCGGGCACAAGTGCTGTTGTAGCTGAAGCTAACCTTACGTTTGACGGCAGCATACTGACTGTGACTGGTCAAAGAAAAATACCATCTACAACCAGCAGTTCTCAGTATTACGGAGATGTAGTGACTTTTGGTAGCGGGCCCGCTGGTGATGATGGGGACATTGAGGAAGGAAAGCTTTACTATTTAGACTCTTCTCAGCAGTGGGAGCAAACTAATGCAAATGCCGCATCAACAGCTACGGGCATGATTGCTATTGCAGTGGTTGATGATAATGCAAGGTATCTTGTAAAAGGATTGGCTAGACATTCTAGTTGGTCTGGTTTTACAACTGGAGATATTTTGTATGTGTCAGGAACAGCAGGAGAGATAACAAAGACAGCGCCTACTGGAAGCGCTGACATCGTTAGAATTGTAGGCTACTGCACAAATGGTGGCACCAGGGAGATATATTTTGATCCGTCAAAAGACTGGGTTGAGTTGTCATGAGCATAAGTAAGCTTTCAGGAGTTTCTTACAGCTCTATCAATAAGATTTCTGGGGTGGCAAAGTCTGGGGTGGCGAAGGTCAAAGGAGCTACTGTGCCTTCTTCATTCGCAAACACCAAGTCCCTCTTCACTGACGGTGTCAACGACTTTTTTGAGATAAGTTTATCTTCAGATATTATACCTCGTGCTCAGGGGTCTGTGTCTTGTTGGGTCAACATTGATTCATCCAATACATCTACAAAAGTTTTTTGGACAATTTTTGATTCGAGTGAACTGGCTAAGGGTAGAATGGATTTGATTTATTTCAACACCAGTGGGTCAAATGTTTTTGGTCTTGTGGGGCTTTACAGAGAAAACTCAATGAGTGGGAGTTTTGGCACTAGACAATGCGCTGCAAAAACAGCGGCTTCTCATCACGGGGCTCCTTTCAATAGAATTGCAAGTGACTATGGGTCATTTGGCTCAGCTTCAGACAGCATATACAATGCCAACGATATGAAAGGAAACTGGCATCACGTTGTGTACACTTGGGATACATCAGACACCTATGCGTACAGTGGCACAACACACACTGGTGTCATGAAATTGTACTTTGATGGGACGTTGGTTAATTTTGGTCAAAGCACAGTAGCCAGCCATAATGGTACAGGTACTGCTGCGGGTCTTACTGTTGTTGCGGCAGACGTAGTTTTTGACACTATAAGAATTGGTGCAAATAGAGGTGGAGGCCAAGCAATGGACTTGTTGACAGACGAATGGGCTTTGTTTGACAAAGTTCTGAGCGCCAGCGAAGTAACAAACATTTACAATTCTGGCGCACCTGGTGATCTTTCAGGAGAGTCTGATCTGATTGGATGGTGGAGATTTGAAGACAACACAAACGACTCTTCATCAAACTCTAACTCTGGCACTCTTACAAACGGGGCCACCTATAACGCTAGTGTTCCATCATGAGTATGTATTGCATTGTTGATTCTTCTGAAGTTAGTGCTCTTGATTTCTCACAACTTCAAGACGACAGTATCGATGTGCTTCGATACAATTTAACCCGCACACAAGTTGTAGTGGAGTACGATGGCGCACGGCCTTCATTTCTTTCTGGCAAAACAGAATACACTCACTCTGAAATTTCAGCCATCATAAACGACTATGATCAGGGCTGGAATGAGCAAGATCCAGAATGATTATATTTGTAATATGCCTACGGTAAAAAGAAAAGGAAAGATGCCCAAGAAGTTCTCCGTCAAAAGCGGGGACAAGTCTGCATCTGGAGGATTGACAGCCAAGGGCGTTAAAAGATACAGAGCTGCAAACCCTGGCAGCAAATTAAAAACTGCTGTAACTACCAAGCCATCAAAGCTTAAGGCAGGTAGTAAGTCAGCCAAGCGTCGCAAATCTTTTTGCGCTAGAATGAAAGGGATGAAGAAGAGACTTACCAGTGCAAAGACTGCAAGAGATCCAAACTCACGCATCAATAAGGCACTTAGAAAATGGAATTGCTAATGAATGCTGTAAAGAAAAATAAAGGAGGCAAGCTGTCAATCAGCAATAAAAAGGTTTCTGTCTCTCCCCCGTCTGGATATCACTGGATGGAGGATAGGGGTCGATACTTTCTTATGAAAGGCGAATACAAGCCACACCCTGGGGCTGTCGCAAAAGCTGAGTTCAAACTTGCAAATCATCCAAAGTCATGAAAACTAAAAAAGACGCTTGTTATCACAGAGTAAAGGCAGGAGAGAAGGTGTTCCCAAGTGCGTATGCCAGCGGAAGGATTGCTAAGTGCAGAAAGGTAGGGATTGAGAACTACGGCAAGAGCAAGAAGTAGATGCCACCAAACGTCAGAAAGACAAAAAAAGGTCTGGCTCTTAGGCGGTGGTTCAAAGAAAAGTGGAGAACACCAAAGGGCAAAAAAGGCTATAGCGGAAAGGACAGAACCTTTCGCCCTACTGTTCGTGTTTCAAAAGATACCCCATCAACCTGGAGTGAGTTGTCTCCCTCAGAAAGAGCTAGGGCTGCAAAAGAAAAAAGAGAGAAGGGTAGGGTGTCTCGATACAAAAGAAAAACAGAGAGACAGAATAAACGAAAGACTAGAAAAGCGGAGAGAAGAGCAGAGAGCGGCATGCGCGTAATCAAAAGTAGATAATACCTATATTTGCAAAACAAACAATAACTAAAAATGGCTACTACTACTGCATCAATTACCATTTCCAGTGGTGACCTCACTGGAGATGCCTTGTCTCTTAGCTCGACAGCAACGCTTACGAAAGCTGGCACAACTACTGGCTTGGATCAAACTACTGGCGTTGGACGTATTCTATATGGGTCTGCTGGTGTAAACACTTTGATTGCTCATGCTACTTATACAGCAGACAAGGCTCATAAGCTTTACATCAAGAATCCAAGCGGCACAGCTGGTGAGAACATCGTTATTACCTTTGCTTCTCAAGCTATTGGTCGTCTTTACGCTGGAGACTTTGCTCTTATCCCTTGGAATGGAGACACTGACATCAAAGTCACTACTAGTGACGCTAACATGGTTGTCGAGTATCTCTTGATCTTCGAAGCATAATGGCAACGGTAAGAGTCACACTGGGACTCTCAAGTGCTGATGTCATGTCAACAGCTGTTGGTCTAAATGTGGCCACTACGCTGTCTGCTGACTCTGGCAGTATTACACGCGCCAAAGTCAAGGGAACTGCTGCAGACACAGATGATCTTGTCGTTTACAAAGCCAACGACAAACTTGAGAACGCTTATCTCTACATCCAGAACCTGGATCAAGAGAAAGAAAATTACATTATTGTAAGAAACGAAACTGAGTCTAACACAGCTCTTGTCGCTAAGATTGGTGGTGGTGAGTTTGCATTTATTCCTGTTGCAGTAGACAAGACATACGAATGCATTGCCACTAAGGTCAACACTCTAGTTGAATATGGCGTGTTTGGTTTGGACAACTCAGCAGTTACACTCGCATAAAAATTAAAAGATGGCGACATTAGCAAATCAAGGAATAGCAAGTCAGGCTTCTTTTGGTCAACTAGGCAGTGCTTTTGTGGATGACGGAGGTGCATACACCCCACCCACAGGCAAGGTCGTAGTGGCCATTCAGTGCCTGGCTGACACCACATTTACTGTTTTAACTCCAGAGGCTACAGGAGATTGTTTTGGTATAGCTGCCAGTTCTGGCGTTGGAACCAATAACGAGCTGGTTGATAGTAGCAACATTTTCCCAAAGGGCATGACCATTTTTGGACGGTGGACTGCTGTTACTGCTGCGACTGATACTGATGGAGGTGTCATTCTGTACCTGGGGCCAGCAAAACTCAATTGAATATAAATAACTAATTAAATGGAAAATACAATTCACCTTCAAGAAGAGTCGTTTGAAAAAGCTGAGATTTTTGACACGCCAGAGCAGCTCGCTGCCAGCATGCAACAAGAGTCTCAGCCCCAAGCAGAAGCTCAACCAGAGCAGCCTGCAGAACCTGCCCCAGTGCAGACTGAAGCTGCGCCCACTGAAGAGTCTACTACCCTAGAGCAAATTACTGAAGCTGCTGATCCACAGCCTGAACAACAGGTTGCTGAACAGCCTCAAGATGATAATTATAGTGAGGAGGAAATCGAGGCTGCGGTCTACACATACCTTAGCGAAAGGCTGGGGAGAGAGATCAATAGCTTTGATGAACTTCAAACAACCCCTGCTGTCGATGAACGTGTGCAGGCTATTGCTGATTTTGTGTCTGAAACAGGTCGTAAGCCAGAAGATTGGTTTACGTATCAATCGATGAATCCGTCTGAAATGGACGATCTGACGGTTGTACGTGTACAGATGTCACAGCAATATCCTAATCTCTCTTTTGATGAGATCAACATGCTTGTTGGCAACAAATACAAACTGGACTCCAACGTCTATGATGACAAGGATGTCCAGATGTCTACTCTTCAGTTGAAGATTGATGCAACGGACGCTCGTGGCGATATCGAAAAGATTCGTGAGTCGTACAAAGCACCAGAAGTTCAACAAGAAGTAAGTGGAAACCGTTATGACATTGACGACAATTGGATTCAGCATGCAACTCTCGAAACGGAAGCAATGCAGGCGCTTGAGTTTGATCTAGGCAATGACAGAACATTTACGTTTGGGCTGAACGATTCTCATAGACAGAATCTGATGCGTCAAAATTCAAACATCAATTCGTTCTTTGACAATTATGTCAATGGCGATGGCTCATGGGATTACGACAAGCTAAACTCACACCTTGCTGTGATTGATAATGTGGACACCATTGTGGCGTCAGCATATCGTCAGGGATTGGGTGATGGGCAGAAGACTGTGGTGAGCAACGCTGCGAATATCTCTACAGATACTTCGCCTAGCGCGTCCCAAAATCTAAATCAGGAAAACCCTCTTGCTCAGCAGGTTAGAACTTTGCTGCGTGGAGGTAGATCCAAAACTACTTTTAACATCTAAGAATAACTATTATGGCTAATATTCTTTCAACTCAGCCAGTAGTCGATGCTTCTAATGCAGCGGCTAACGCGGCTGGTAACAAGCCTTCGTTTCGCATTACGCCAGAAACGTACACAACTATTGACAGTCTTATTAAGACTACCAAAGACCACGTCCTTCCAGACTTGGTTGAAACTTACGGTGATCAGGGCATCACTGGATTCTTGAAACTCACTGGCGCTATCAACGCTGGCGGAACCTCTGATCAGTTTGACTGGTGGGAGTTGGGTCGTCGTCACTCCAAGTTGGCCTACACTTCAGGCCACACTACCATTAACGGTAGCGGTGAGACTGTGACCATCAACTCTGCCTCTGATGTTGCAAGCAATGTTCAGGCTAACGACGTTGTGATGGACGCTGCAACTGGTGCTCGCTTTATCGTCAAGTCTGGCGGGTCAGGCACTGGCTCAGCAGCTGACGTTGTTCTCGTTAAGCTCGACGACTCAGCATCTGTTGAAGACACTGATATCGACGCTTCTGCTGGCGGTACTTTGATCAAGCTTGGTAACATGTATGCTCAAGGCACCAACCAGCCAACAGCATATGATGACATTGGTGTTCGCAAGTACAGCAACTCTTACATGATCGTGAAGGGTCGTTACGAAGTCAATGGATCTCAGGCCACTAACATTGGCTGGGTGAACATTGGTGGTGGCGAATACCGCTGGTTCATGAAGGGTGAGCAGGAAGCTCGCGCTAAGTTTGAGGATCAGAGAGAGATGATGTTGCTCTTTGGACAGAAGAGAGACGACGCCACTGGCACAGGTTCTAACCTCGACGACGAGCTCGCTGGTTCTGAGGGTTACTTCTCAGCTATCGAAGACAGAGGTATCGTTGTTCAAAACGCCAATGCTAACCCTATGGATAGCTTTGCTGAGTTTGACGACTTGATCTTGGAACTCGACAAGCAGGGTGCACCTTCTGAGTACGCTATGTACTTGAACAGAAAGCAGTCCTTGGCTATTGATGACATGCTCGCAGCTGGTATTGCAACTGGAGTGACTGCTGGTTTGCCAGCACAGTTTGGTGCATTCCAGAACGATTCTGACATGGCCGTGAAGCTGGGCTTTAAGTCATTCACTCGTGGAGGTTACTCTTTCCACAAGCATGACTGGAAGCTGTTGAACGATCCAACCTTGTTGGGTGCTGGTAACTTCTTGCAGGGCGCTATGGTGCCTTTGATGAA
>Ga0098042_1000102_pt1 | contig 29208 bp, 14 predicted proteins | sample 9_EtaG_FD_75066 | JGI IMG/M metagenome (GOLD analysis project Ga0098042, IMG submission 75066) | Marine viral communities from the Subarctic Pacific Ocean - 9_ETSP_OMZ_AT15188 metaG | ecosystem: Environmental > Aquatic > Marine > Oceanic | place: Pacific Ocean | collected 2015-01-10
GCATCAACAAGAACTTTATTAGTTAAAGGGCAAGGAACCAGTTCATCTACTGCAGCTTTTCAGGTTAATGATGGAAACAATGCTGATATACTTGTTATAACAGATGATAAAAATGCTACTTTTTCAGGAAATTTAATCCTTACTGGTAGTGCATCTAATTTAAATTTTAGTTCTAGTCAAGACGCTAGTATCACAATGTCTGCAACATCATCTGGTACAGATGGTAGAGATTTAAGTATTTTTGCAGGAGCTTCTTCTAGTAACGCCTCTGATAATGGAGGAGATTTAATTCTTAGAGGTGGAAATGCAGGAGCTAATGGATCTTCACAAATAAGATTTAGAACAGCAACAGCATCTCATGCTTATGGAATTACAGCAGAACAAATGAGAATCGATTCTGTTGGAGATGTTAATATTACCAATAACTTATTTATTGGTAGTGGTAAAGCTTTATATGTTGGTGGTACTTCCGCTGCTAATGGATTTGATGATTATGAAGAAGGAAGTTGGACACCTAGTTTGTCAACTTCTGGAGGTTCTGTAGGAACATCTTCATCAGCAGGGCAATACACTAAGATAGGTAGGCAAGTAATTGTTCATTTTCAATTTACACTTAGTAGCTCTTCAGGTGGTAGTGGAACTTTAAAAATTACAAATTTACCTTTTTCAGTAGATGCAAACTCAGGTGCTGTTATAGGTGCTGGTAGAATTTTAGATCTTGGTCAAACAATTAATGTAGGGCATTTTACTTCTACAAATCAAATAGGTATGTTTAAATATAACGGTAATTATGCAGGCACTGATTTTTTTACAAATGGATTTGTAACTTATTTTGTAGCATAAAGAAAATACATTTAATAAATATAAACAAATAAAAAAATGGCAATAACATATACATGGGACTGTAAAACAGTCGATACATATCCAACTAAAGACAGTAAGTCTGATGTAATATTTAATGTTCACTGGAGATTAAATGCTGAAGATGATACTGAAGATAAAAATTCAGGAACTATTTATGGCTTAGAATCTATTAATACAGATGATTTAAGTACCTTTACTGCTTTTGCTGATCTTAAAGAATCAGATATAATTGGTTGGGTTGAGTCAGGATTAGGTGAAGATCGAGTTAAAGATTTAAAAACTGCTCTTGATGCTCAGATAGCAGAAAAAATTACACCAACAGTAGTAACAAAAACAATTGGTGAGTAATATTTTTTTTTAATTTATATTATGGCAATAACATATACATGGGATACAAAGACTGTAGATACCTAGAATAAAAAAAATAAAACATGGCAACAAAAAATATAGTACCCAATGCAGATGGTGAAGGTCAATTAGGGACATCAAGCAAGTCTTGGGCACAGGGTCATATAGACTCAATAACAGGAACTATTGCAACTGCTTCACAAGGGAGTATTACATCGCTTGGAACCCTTACAGCATTAACTCTTTCTGGTGATGTTAAAATTGGTACTTCAACAACAGTAACACCTGCAGCACAAGCTGACGATATAGTTATTGATAAAGGTGCTAGTGAAAGTGGTATTACCATAGTATCTACAACAGAAGCAACTTTAAGATTTGCAGATGCAGGAAGTTCTAGTGTTGGTTTTGTTGCTTATAATCATGGTAATAATTTTTTAAATTTTGGAACTAATGGAGGCACTAAACTACAAATAGCAGCTACTGGTGAGTTAATTTATAATAGCGGTGGGTTTATTGATTTTGATGGACAAAGTTTACAATTAAATACACAAAGGAATCCTAATAGCGGTGTATTTAATGATACTAGTAAAAGTAATGCTAGCATTGGATTAAATGGAGCAAGTGGGGGTTCTAGTATTATATTTAAAACCGCAGCAGCAAACAACACAACTGCAACAACAAGGCTCACCATCTCATCGGGGGGTAATGTGGGTATTGGAACTACACCTACCACTCAGTTTGATATAAAAGGAGATAACCAACATAATTATATTAGAACATATTTTAGTGGTAATCATATTAGTGGTTTTCAGTTTTCTGATTTTAATGGTGGTATATGGTATGATGCTGCTATAGATGATTTATTTGTATATGCAGGTCATGCTAATAGCGAAATATCATTTACTGCTGGAGCCGCAGAACGTCTACGCATCTCATCTGAAGGTCGTATTAAAATACCAAGAGCTTTCAACGATACATCTAATCAACCTATAATATATGTTGATTCTACTATAGACTCTGGAGTTTCTACGTATCAAGGTTCTTTATTATTACAGGCAGGTGGTGCTGGTTCAGCATCTTATGGAGCAGGTTTAAGATTATATGGTCACGCACATGCTTCAAGCCCGGGTTCTGTAGAGATTGGTTTAAGTGCTGCAAGTGGTGCTACATTTACAGTAGACAGTTTTGGAGCAGGTGGTGGAGATGACATACTTAAAGTTGAAAGAGATAATTATAATACAACAATTGCAGGCAACTTAGTAATAGGTACAGCAGGTAAGGGTATTGATTTTTCCGCAACATCTGATGGAGGTGCTTCTACGCCCAGTGAACTTTTAGATGATTACGAAGAGGGTACTTGGACACCAAGTTATGTAACAAATGGCGTTGCCTCTACAGTAGCATATAACATTCGAAATGGATTTTATACAAAAGTAGGTAATCAAGTAACTTGTTGGGGTAATATACAAACAAATGCTACTACTTGGAATGGTGATTATGTACAATTAGATGGTCAGCCTTTTGCTGCAGCAAACACTACTATGCCAATAGGATTTATACCTTATTCTTTTGGATTTGCTGGCGATCATCCCGGTGGAATTTATTATGCAACATCTACAAGAAATTATTTAACATATAGAGATGCTGCTGATGGTCAAACTAATGAATTATTAGCTTCTGATATGTCTCCTAACAATGGTGTTAATACTATAATATTTTCATTTACATTTCAGACAACATCATAAAAAATACATCTAGTAGGTTCTAGGTGCGGACAAATAAATAAATAAATTATGGCAATAACAAAAGAAATAAAAGTAGATAAAATAGAAGTAGTTAATGACTGGAATATTCAGGTAAGAACAGCTACTATTGTTAAAGAAGATAATGTTGAATTAACAAGGTCTTTTCATAGACATGTGTTGGTTCCTTTTGATTCATCTAAAGCAGAGGATAACAGTTGGACACATACAGCCACTGATATTTCAGGTGAAGCAGCTAGTGTGCAAGCAATAGCAAATGCTGTATGGACAGATGATGTAAAAGCTGCATACAAGACTTTTACAGAATCACAAACTAATCCTTAAAAAAGATTACAATTTTTTTAATTTATATTATATTATATTATGGAAGAAAAAACAATAGAAGAAGTAGTGGTGGATAAAAACGAGTCTACTACTACCACACAGGAAAAACCTGTTGAAGAAAAAGTACAAGTTAAAAAAAAGAGGGGTAGACCTTCATTAAAAAAACAGTTAACTGATGATATTATAAAAGTTGACTTATCAAAACCAATAGTAAAAAAGGAAGAAGATGCCGTTCAAGAGCAAAGCACAGATGAGGTTTCTAGCAGCAACGAACCCAAAACTATTTCAGAGGTTCAAGAAAAAAACGAGCAAGAAACAAATGAAGAATCTACCGGACAAGAAAAAGAAGTAGAAGAACAACCTGTCCTTGAAGAAGTAAAAGAAGAGGAAGAAGAAGAAAAACAAGTTCAAGAAAAAACAGAAGAGTTAACTGAAGAGGTTAAAGAAGCTGTAGAAGAACAAAAACAAACAGGAGTTGAACTACCTGAAAACATACAAAAGGTAGTTGACTTCATGAAAGAAACTGGAGGAAGTCTAGAGGATTATGTTAGACTAAATCAAGATTACAGTAGTTTAGATGATAAAACTTTGTTATTAGAATATTATAAACAAACAAAGCCTCATCTAAATAATGATGAAATTAATTTTTTAATGGAAGACTCTTTTTCTTACGATGAAGAAGAAGATGAAGAGAAAGATATTAAAAGAAAAAAATTGGCGTTTAAAGAGCAAGTTGCCAACGCTAAAGTCCACTTAGACGGGCAAAAGTCTAAATATTATGAAGAAATCAAAATGGGTTCTAAGTTAGCACCTGAACAGCAAAAAGCTATTGATTTTTTTAATCGTTATAACAAAGAGACTGAAGAGTCTAAAAAAGTAGCAGAACAACAAAAGTCTGTATTCTTAAATAAAACAAATGAAGTCTTTAATGATCAGTTCAAAGGTTTTGAATATGATGTTGGAGATAAAAAATATAGGTTTAATATTAAGGAATCAAATAAAGTAAAAGAAACTCAAAGCGACATTAATAATTTTGTTAAAAAGTTTTTGAACAAAAAAAATGAAGTCGAAGATGCTAGGGGTTATCATAAATCTTTATTTACAGCAATGAATGCTGATACTATAGCTAAACACTTTTATGAACAAGGTAAAGCTGATGCTATCAAGGATAGTGTTACTAAATCTAAAAACATAAATATGAGTTCTAGACAATCTTTTGGTGAGGTTGAAGCTGGAGGTGTAAAGGTTAGAGTATTAGGTGATGATTCTGCTAGTTTTAAATTTAAACTTAAAAACAAAAAATAAATTAAAAACTAAAAATTAAAAATTATGGCAATTATAACACCTAGCACTAATAATTTGAACAGTGTTGCTGCTCCACAAAAGCAAACACTATCTACAAATTATTTAGATTTAGCTTCAACAGCTAATCAAGGTTGGGCACAGCAATATGTACCCGATTTAATGGAAAAAGAAGCAGAAGTTTTTGGTAACAGAACTATATCTGGATTCTTATCACAAATTGGTGCAGAAGAACCAATGACAGCTGATCAAGTAGTTTGGTCAGAGCAAGGCAGATTACACATTTCATTAAAAGGAACAGTAGATTTGGATGGAGGAGATTCAAGTCAAGGTCTTTTTACTGTCACTGGTGACATTGACGGTAATGAAGATGGTCAAAATGGTTTTGCTATAGCAAATCATGGAGTTAGAGTTAATGACACCGTTTTACTTTCAAGTGGAAATACTGTTGTTAAAGCAATAGTTCATACAGTATCTAATGAGGCAATTAGTGTTAAATCTTATGAAACTGCAGTTCTTACTGGTCTTTCTGAAGTAGCAAAAGCTACTACATTATTAGTATATGGTTCTGAATTTAAGAAAGGTGATACTTATAATGGGTCTGATGCTAGAACAGCTAACGAACCTACTTTTAAATCTTTTAACAATAAGCCAATTATATTAAAAGATTACTACGAAGTATCAGGATCTGATGCATCTAGGATTGGTTGGGTTGAAATTACTTCTGAAGAAGGACAGTCAGGATATCTATGGTATTTGAAAGCAGAATCTGACACTAGATCACGTTTTACTGATTACTTAGAAATGTCTATGTTAGAATCTCAAGTAGCAGAAAGTGCTTCTGTTGCAGATACATTTTTAGCTGGTGCAGCTTCACCTACTGGTACTCAAGGATTATTTGATGCTATCGAAGATAGAGGAAATATAACAAGTGGTGTTACTGGAGTCAATGCTGCAACTGATTTAGCAGAGTTTGATGCTATCTTGGCAGAATTTGATAAGCAAGGTGCAATTGAAGAAAACATGATATTTGTCAATAGAAGCACATCTCTTGCTATTGATGACATGCTTGCTTCAATGAACTCTTATGGTTCTGGTGGTACTTCATATGGAGTATTTAGTAATGATGAGGAAATGGCTTTAAACTTAGGGTTCTCAGGATTTAGAAGAGGTTCTTACGATTTCTATAAGTCTGATTTTAGGTACTTAAATGACAAAGCTACTAGAGGTGGTATTAATGCTACCGCTGGATCTGCCGCTATTCGTGGTGTATTTGTTCCAGCAGGTACTTCAACTGTATACGATCAACAATTAGGGAAAAACTTAACACGTCCTTTCTTGCATGTTCGGTACAGGGCTTCTCAAACTGATGATCGAAAAATGAAAACTTGGGTCACTGGTTCTGTTGGAGCAGCTACATCATCTTTAGATGCAATGCAAATCCACTTCTTATCAGAAAGATGTTTAATCACACAAGGTGCTAACAACTTTATGTTAATGAAGTAATAACAATTATTAGATCACCCTTGGCGTTCAAGGGTGGTCTTTATTTATTTTTTTAAAAAAAATTATATTATATTATATTATGGCTAAAAGACAAACAAAAACTGCAAATAAAACAGCAGTTAAAAGAACAGATACTGTAGTTTTAGATAAACCAACAGTTCAAAAAGAATCAATTATAAAACCCCCAGTTGTTAAAAACAATAATTGGGAAATAAAAGATAGAGTTTATTATTTAATGGGTGATAAAAAACCTTTATCTAGAATGATAAAGTCTGCCAATGTATATTGGTTTGATGAAGAAAAGGGTTATGAAAGAGAAATAAAATATTGTGAAAATCAAAAAACTTCTTTTGTTGATGAAATGAAAGGTGATCAAAGATTATCACACATTATTTTTAGGAATGGTGTGCTTTATGTTGAAAAAACAAAAACAGTTTTACAAAAGTTTTTGTCTTTATATCATCCAGATAATAACATTTTATTTTATGAGTTTAAACCTGTACAAGAAGCTTCAGATCAAATTGAAAGATTAGAGCTTGAAGCAGATGCAATACTTGCAGCAAGAAATATGGATCTAGATATGGCTGAAGCTGTCATGAGGGTAGAGATTGGATCTAGGGTATCTAGCATGAGCTCTAAGGAACTTAAAAGAGATTTGTTAGTATTTGCACGCAACAACCCAGATCTTCTCTTAGAACTCATTAATGATGACAATGTACAGCTTAGAAATTATGGTATAAAAGCCACTGAGCTTGGTATTATAAAACTATCAAGTGATCAAAGAACTTTTAGTTGGGGGTCAAATGGTAGGAAATTAATGACTGTACCTTTTGATGAACATCCATATTCTGCGTTAGCGGCTTGGTTTAAAACTGATGAAGGAATGGAAATTTATTCAAATATTGAAAAACAATTAAAGTAAAAAATGCAATAATAGTGTGATTATATATTTGTAGTCACACTATTATTTTTAAATAATTAACTATGGCAGTAAGTGTAGATACAGTATATCAAAGAGTTTTGGCAATAGCCAATAAAGAACAAAGAGGTTATATAACTCCTCAAGAGTTTAACTTATTTGCCAATCAAGCTCAACTAGATATATTTGAACAATATTTTTATGATATAAATCAATTTAATAGGGTGCCCGGCAATGATACAGAGTATTCTAACATGATTGATTTATTAAATGAAAAATTAGCTATATTTCAAAAATATCAACAAACTATATCTACTATAGACTCATCAGGAGTAGGTACATTGCCAACTGATGTTTATAGGCTAGGAACTGTTATGTATTCAGGTGGGACATACCCTATTGAATTAGATGAGGTTTCACAAAATGATGTTTTAGATTTAGAAAAATCTCCCCTAACTAGAGCAACTTTAAATAGACCTTATTTTAGTAGGCAAAATAAAACAACAATAAAATTATACCCTTCATCTTTAGCTTCATCTACAGCAGTTGTAAATGGAACAACAAGTAGTAGCACAGCTTTAGTCGTAGATGGTCAATCTACAAATAGAAATATTGCTGTTGGAGATACTGTCACAAATGGTAGTTCACTTTCATCTGCAGGTATTTCTGGAACTGTTACAGTTGTTAGTTTAACAAATCAAAATAATTTAGTTTTATCATCTAATCAATCATTAACTGATAATAGAAGCTTGATATTTACACCTAGTGTAAAATGTAATTATGTGGATAAACCATTAAAAGTATCTTTTGATTATAAAATAGTTAATGGAGAAGCTTTGTTTAATGCTACAAACTCTGTAGATTTTGAACTTCATGAGTCTGAAGAAACAGAGCTTGTATTAAAAATTTTAGAGTTAGCAGGTATATCTATAGAGGACCCTCAGTTATATCAAGCAGCAACTCAACAAGAAGTTAAAAAATTACAACAAGAAAAAGCATAGTAAATGGGATTATTAGGAACAACAACTGAACAAAGTTATTATAGTCAAAGCCAAACATTTACAGGAGATGGATCCGGTAGTTCCGGCACAGTGGCTTTTGCATTAACCACAACATTCTTCCCTACCTTACCTACTTTTGAAACTGAATTTGATGTTTTTATTAATAACATTCAAATATCTAGTTCTAACTATAGTTATTCATCACCAACATTAACTTTTTCTTCCACAAATGTAAACTCAAATGTGCAAGCTACAAATGGGGCACCATTATCAGGGTTGACTATTTTAGTAAAGGAAAATCAACGTAATGAAGCCTTTGGTAATTATCAATATATAACTATAGATGATATTATAAGTAACTTTATGGTTTCTTATGTTGGTAGTGAAAAAATAATAAATAGAGTTAGAAGAGCAGATGTTGCTTTTCACGCTCAAAGAGCTTTACAAGAATTTAGTTACGACATACTACAATCTAAAAAATCTTTTGAAGTTGAAGTTCCACCTTCACTAGTAATTCCTTTACCTCAAGATTTTGTTAATTATATTAAAATATCTTTTGTAGAAGATGATACAGGAATAAAAAGACCTTTATATCCAACAAGAAAAACTAGTAATCCTAAATCAATACTTCAAGATTCAGATTATAATTTTTCATTTGATGGGACTACTGGTGATTTGTTAGAATCAAATGATTCATCATCTTGGTCTAGATTTAAAAATAATAATAGAGCAGATTCAAAATTTAGATCTACATTGCCAAATGCTTTTACAACATCAGAGACTACTTTAGATGAAAGAAATAAATTTCTTGTTGGAGGCAGATTTGGTTTAGAGCCAGAATCAGCACAAATAAATGGTGTTTACTATATAGATCAACTTAGAGGTAATATACATTTTAGCTCTACTGTTTCAGGTAAAGTTATTGTGCTAGATTATATTAGTGATAGTTTAGGAACTGATAATGAAATGATTGTACATAAATTTGCTGAAGAAGCTATGTACAAATATTTAGCTCACGCTATATTAGCGACTAAAGCAAATATTCCAGAGTACATTATAAACAGATTTAAAAAAGAAAAATTTGCTGCTACAAGAACTGCTAAATTAAGATTATCTAATCTTAAATCTGAAGATATTGCTCAAATAATGAGAAATAAGTCCAAAGTTATTAAACATTAAAATATGGCAGACATAAAACATCACTTTCGTGCAGGTCGAATGAATAAAGATCTGGATGAAAGACTGGTACCTAATGGTGAATATATAGATGCTCAGAATATTGAAATAATTACTTCTGAAGGATCTGATGTCGGATCTATTCAAAATGTTTTAGGTAACACATTAAAAGATGGTAGAAACTTTGATAATAGTACAGGTACACTAATTAATTGGGGTAGTAGCTCATCTTCAATAAAAGACTTAACAAATCCTAAATGCATAGGATATGTTGTAGATCCTCAGAATGATAAAGTGTATTGGTTCATATCTTCAGGTAGCACTGCTACAGCACAAGTTAATGGTTCTTCAACAGATACCACTCCTGTATTAGATAACAACTCTGGGACTATAGTGGTTGGTATGACTGTTAGTGGTGCAGGAATATCTGGTAAAGTCACAGTAACAGCAGTAACAGATCAAAATAATATTACTTTATCTAGCACATCTTCTCTTGATGACAATGCATTATTAACATTTAAATCTAAAACTAGTTGTATTGCAGAGTTTGATAGCACTACAGGAGAAATATCACCAGTTCTGGTTGATAAAAATAATATATTAAAATATAGTGATGAATATTTGATAACAGGAGCAAATGTTATTAGTGGATTACTTTCTTGGACAGATAATCAAACTGAACCTAAATTAATAAAAATATCTAAATTTAAAGCTGGTTCTAGCACTTTTAACTACCACACTCAAATTAATAATGCAGATTTTACAGAAAAAGATATTACTGTAATTAAGCAATCTCCATTAAATGCACCAACATTAACAATGTCCTCTACTGAAAGAACTCAAAGTAGTTTTGGCGTGGAGGGTGGTACTCCTGTATCTATTAAAAAAGATTTTTATAGTGAAGGATCTGTTTTAACTACAGGATCTAGTTTTGATATAACATTTAGTAATCAAGCTAATTTTATAAAAGATGATATTATAATATTAGAACATATTGAAACAAGTAATCTTAATGAAACTAAACACACAATAACTGTAAAAATACTGGGCTTAATAAACTCTGAAATTATTACTGAAGGATTCCCTGATTCAAATACATATTCAGCAACATGTATTATACAAACAATAAACACAAACTTACCAGACTTGGGTTTAGTTAATTGGACCGCTACACTCAAAGAAAAAGATCCTTTATTTGAAAACACTTTTGTAAGATTTGCTTATAGATATAAATATAAAGAAGGTCAATATTCTACATTTTCACCTTTTTCTGAAGTAGCTTTTTTACCTAGTGAGTTTTTATATGAAAGTGATGAAAGCCATAATGTAGGTATGCAAAATTCACTAAGGACATTATCTTTAGGTGGGTTTGACCCTCAACCAGAAGATGTTGAATTAGTTGAAATATTAGTAAAAGATTCAGTAAGTAATGCTGTGTATGTAGTAGATGTTTTAAAAAACAAAGAAACATCATATTCTGTTTTGTCTGAAAGTTTTGGTGCATTAGTGGAATCAAATCAAATATTAAGACCTTTTGATAACGTACCCAAAAAAGCAAAAGCTCAAGAAATTATAGCTAACAGATTAATATTTGCTAATTATCATCAAGGGTACAATCTATTAAAACAGAATACTCCTGATGTTAATGTAACTATAGAACAAAATCCTTCTAATTTAAAAACTACAGCTACTGTAGCTGCATCTAATAATACTACAAGTAATGTAATCACGTTATCTGCTTTTAATCCTTTAATTGAAAAAGGTATGTTAATAACTGGTGAAGGAATACCTAACCATACTTTTGTTAAAGATATCTCTAATACTACATTAACAATATCTGCAGAAACAAAAAAATTTAGTGATATTTCTAAGATTACAACTAAATATGTATCTGACAGTTGGAATGTATACGTAGAAGAAAATACTATTTTAACTTTTACTAAAACTAAAATACCTGAAAAATCAGTTAAATCATTAAGAACTTATCAAGTAGGTACAACTTATTCTGATAAATATGGAAGAGAAACTCCAGTTTTTTCTTCAAAAAAATCATCTATTAAATTACCAAAATCTTTTGGTATAACAAAAAATAGAATAAATGTACAATTACAAAATAATGCACCTGATTGGGCAACACATTATAAATTTTTTATAAAAGAAACTTCTAGTGAATATTATAATTTAGCTCTTGATAAATTTTATTTTGCAGAAGATGGCAATATTTGGTTATCATTTCCTTCAGCTGAAAGAAATAAAGTAGATGAAGAAACCTATTTAATACTTAAGAAGCAACACGATAATGATAATTTTGTATCTGAAAAAGCTAGATATAGAGTTTTAGACATATCCAATGAAGCACCAGCTTTTATATCTCAAAAATTAATTTCTTCAGGTAAAGCTAATTGTTCAACATTGTCAGTAAATCAGCCATCAGTTGGATCTACTTTTTTTCAATTTAATGGACCTGAAGCATCTTCAAATCCTTCATTTTCTTCTGCATTTGTAACTGAAAGTGAAATACAAATATCTACAGATATACCGACAAATGATTCTCCTACAGCAAAAGTGAATGGTGCTACTTCTGATTCTACGGATTTAGCTATAGATAATAATAATGGTATTATTAGGGTGGGAGATAAAGTTGTTGGAACTGAGGTGTCAGGAGATGTTACTGTTAAAACAATAATTGATCAAAATAATTTAGTATTATCTTCCGTTCAAACAATAAGTGATAATGCTGATTTAACCTTCATAGCTGCTCCTGCTAAAATATCTAGAAAATACAAAATAGAAAGTGGTGGATTGTCTAGCAGTGGAACAGTTTATGATGTAACATTAAAAGATCCAATACATGAAAGTGATGAAGATGTTTTTGCTTCTTCTTTAGTATCTGATGGTTCAGATATTAGTGTAAATATATTTAGGAAAACTATAGAACCAAAAGATGAGTTTTTTGGTAGATTTTTTGTTAAAATATCTAGAGATACAGTTTTAGATGAAAATATAATAGAGGCATTTCCTTCAGTAAAATCTAGATTTGATATAGTAAAAAGCGAAACTATTAACTTAAACTTATTAAATGATTTTTCAAATAAAGATCAAGGTTCTGAAAAACCAAAACAAGATTTTGCTTGGGGTGATCAGGATTTTGGTAGTGCAACTAATCCTTTAAATTCAACAAATACACATCCAAAAAAAGGTTCTGAGTTTTTTGAATTTTATTTTGGAGGTATAGATATAGGTAAGTATGGTGCTGAAGAAGATGATATAAATATAAATGTAAATTCACTTATAACAGAAATAACTAAACCGGGAGCTTTAATACAATTTAGTAATGATTTTGGAGACAAAGGTCAAATATATGAAGTTACAGGTAGTAGTGTGAAGTCTGAATTTAGAACTAATAATACTACAAAAAGAACATGGGTAAGCGGTAAGAGAAGATTATATAAAGTATTTATAAAAAATCAAGAAACAGGAGAGTTATATGATGACTCATTTAATGCATCTACTGCAAGCTCAACTCTTCTTGGAAGAATAAGTAAAATATCTTTAGTAAAGAAAAACATACAAGTAGATGATGAAAAAATAAGTTCTAATAATCCTGCAATATTTGAAACAGAGCCAAAAACAAAAGAAGGATTAGATATATATCATGAAGCAAGTAATGCTTTACCTATTGTAAAAGCAGGCATGACAGTTACTGGAACAAATGTGGGGTCTGGTAATTCTAATATCGTTAGTTCAGTTGTAGATGGTAGTAATATAGAATTGTTAAATAATACAAATGGTACTATGTCTAGTGGCACTGTATTAACTTTTACTGATCAAGATAATATATATAGTTTTACAGCAATTACTAGTGGAGATGTTTCTACAACTACGTCTGTTGTCTTAGCACAAAATCAAGTTCATGGTCAGATAAATTCTTTAGATTGGTATAATGTTTTTTCTTTTGGTAACGGAGTAGAGTCTAATAGGATAAGGGATGATTTTAATGCACCTTTTATTGATAAAGGTCCCATAGTATCTACAACTTTAAACGAAGATTACAAAGAGGAAAATAAAACTAACACATTTATATTTTCAGGAATATTTAATTCTACATCAGGAGTTAATGAACTTAATCAGTTTTTATTAGCGTTGCCAATAACAAAAGATATAAATCCTGAATATGGAACTATACAAAGGATATATGCCAGAGATGCTGATTTAATTACTTTTTGTGAAGATAAAATATTAAAAGTATTAGCAAATAAAGACGCTTTGTTTAACGCTGATGGAAGTGCTAATTTAACAGCTACGAATGCAGTTTTAGGTCAAGCAATTCCTTTTGTTGGTGAATATGGTATATCTAAAAATCCAGAATCATTCGCTTCACATGCTTTTAGAATATATTTTGCAGATAAAGCTAGAGGGGCAGTTTTAAGATTGTCTAGAGATGGGTTAACTGAAATATCTGAAAAAGGTATGACTGATTTTTTTGGAGATAACTTACCTTTATCTACGACAATACTTGGTAGTTATAATGATGATAAAGGATCATATAATATAACTTTAAATAATCAAACATTAAGTTTTGATGAAAGAGTTGATGGGTGGACTAGCTTTAAATCTTTTATACCCGAAGCTGGATTTTCGTTAAATAATATTTATTATACCTATAAAAATGGAGATTTATATTCTCATGATAATACAGTAAGAAATACTTTTTATGGGACAGCATATGCTTCATCTGTTAAATTTATATTTAATGATTTTCCTCAAAGTGTAAAAAGTTTTAAAACATTAAATTATGAAGGTAGTGATTCTAGAAAATACACTTATGGAAGAAACCCTACTAGTGGAGATTTTCATAGTAAAGCTCAAGCTGCTGGAGAAATAAGTAACTCTGAGTTTGCTTTTGAAGATACAATAGAAATTAAAAATATTCAACTTTCATCAACTTCTAGTGCTACTGGTGCTCATATTTCCGTAGGTGATACTGTTAAGCTAGACAATGGAACAAATTTAGGAACAGTTGTTAGAATAGTAGATGCTTTTCATCTTTTGAATAGTATATCTTCAGCAGCTGAAAAGATTATAACATTATCTAAGACTGTTTCAGGTCTATCTATACAAGCAAATGACAATCTTAACTTTCAACCTGCTTATGGTGCAGGAACTGAGCTAGAATTTATTAAAAAACAAGGATTAGGTAGTTTTGATCTCTCTGTGTATACACAACTTTCAACTGGTAGTGTAATAGATCTTCTTCCAGAAGGTATATCTACATTAGTAGAAACAGAGACAAAAGGATGGTTTGCTGAATCTATAACCACAGATCAACAAACTGGTAGTGTTAGATTTTTTAAAGAAAAAGAAAATTTTAAATTTAACAAAATATTAGGAGATGATACTACATCCTCTAATTTAGATACAAAAGAATTTTCTGTACAGGGACTAGGTATGGCTTCAGCTGTAAATATATCACAACCCGGGACTGCAAGTTTTACTCTTACTATAAATTCTGGATCTAATGGTGTAATAGATAATGCTACGATAAATCCTGCTACTGTTACTTATACTCAATTAACAGATAGCCAACAAGTTGGTTCTAATCTTAGTGATGCTGTTTTTACTATAACCCCAAACACTGGATTTGTAATATCTGCATCTGATGTGTCTGCTAATACTTCTGCTGGCAGTAGGACAATACAAGATACAGGTACCGCAGGAACTTCAGGTAATACTGTTACAGTAACAGTAGATATAGACTCTACTATTACTCCGACATCTAATACAAATATAAATATTAGTATTTCAGCAATAGTAAAACCAGAAAAGTACACAGTAACAGGTACGTTTAATACAGATGAAAAAAATACAACTACTTCTTCTCTTTATAATTTTGGTTATAGTGGCATTGGAAATTATTATTTAAATGCAAAAGTTAACGGATTAAGTACAGATAGCTCACCAGTTTTACATCCTGAAAAGTCAGCATTAATGCAAGCTGCTGTTAGTTCAACTACAAATTTAGTTTTAGATAACATATTTAATAATGAAATTATTTCTGTTGGAGATACTATTACTGGAACTGGTGTTACTACAATTACAGCTAAAGTAAATGGAAATGTTAGTGACTCTTCAACTGTTAATGTAGACAATAATTCAGGAACTATAGCTGTCGGTATGGTTGTTACTGGTGGTGGAATATCTGAATTAATTACGGTTACAAATGCTAGCAACCAAAGTGCACCAGTATTATCTAAAAATGTAAATTTATCTGACAATGAAGATTTAAATTTTGGTGTAGCAATAACTGCTAAAGCTAGTCAAGTTTCTACAACTAGTGATGGTGATCAAGCTTCAGTAACTGTAACAAACGCTCAGACCATAAGTAATAATGTTGCAATAGCCATTTCATCTAATAAAATATTTGAAAACATGGCTATTATAGGGTCAGGTGTTCCTGATAATGCACTTATAAAGTCAATAAATGGCACTTCTTTATCTATTAAAGATGGTTTAGGTAGGGATTTAAATGCAACAATACCTGATGACACTATACTTAGATTTGGTACAGAAATAATATCTAAAACATTTGTAGCAGATACTGGTTTTGAATTTAAATCTGCACCAACACTTGATGTTTTAGAAGAAGATGAAAGTAATTTTAGTGATTACACAAGTAGTCATAATTTTGTTTCTACTACCTCATCTGTTGATTCAGATGTAAATAATTCCACAACTGTAACACTTAGTTCTTCTAACTCTTTAATAGCTGTAGGGATGGCTGTTAGCGGATTAGGAATATCATCTTTTACTACAGTATCAAATATAAGTAGCACAACTTTAACTTTATCAACTGCAGCTAAAATATCTGCAAATACAACTTTGTCCTTTTTCCCTACATCAGTTACATTAAAAGTTTATTATGTATTTAGTTCTAATAATCCTACAGAAGATAGAATATTACTAACAGCTAGAGCAGAAAAAACATTTTTAGATGTTGCAGATGAAATTACAAGTATGGAAATGTCAAGAAAGTCTGTAAGTGCTAGAGGAGAAACTAGATTTATAAGAATATTTGGTAGATCAGGAGCTAAATTTAAATTAAAAAGATTTACTACAGGTACTGTTAACGGAACTGTTAGTGGTTCTAATAGTATAACTTTAGATAATACAAATGCTGCTGTTTTGTCAGGAATGAAAATTGAAGGTGGTAGTGTCCAATCTGGCTTAAGAGTAAGTAGTGTTTCAACAAATACAATTACAGCTTCATCTTCTACTACAATAGCAGATGATACAGAGTTAACTTTTTCAGAATTTTGGAATGGTAATAGTTTTAATGCTTTTGAAACATTAAATTCTTCATTAATACAAACTATACCATCTACAGGTGTGTATTCTATACCAGTAGAGTATTCTTCAACATCTATATTTAGAACATTTAATTACGAAGTTGAGGCTCAAGAAGATACTGTTTTAGCCACAGATTTTAATGATACAAATCCTGTATCTATTGATCAAACCGCTGAAGTTACTTGGACAATATCTCCTAATATTAATATAGTAGGGACAAACCCAACTTCTACAAGTAATCTTTCTATAACTGGCACATCTTTTAGTGAACCAAAAGAATTAACAAAGTCTTCCTTAGTTAATTTTTCATTTGTAATTACAGCTGCTAGTGGTCAATACTTAACTGCCTCTAGAGATATATTGGATGATGATTTTGGTTATTCAACAGTTCAAAGAGAAGTTTCTATTGCAGGTAATGGAAGTACAAGTGCTTTAACATTTAATGAAAGCACTAGAGTTTCTTCAATACAAGTAGGATCTTCTTCTGGAAGTATAGTGTCTGGAGGAACTTTACCATCAGGAACTACAATAGCAATAAAAAATGCTGGAGGTAGTTTTGATATAAGTTTAAATAATAACGGAGATCAAACAGGTGTATTTTTAGCAGCAAATAATGTTTCAGTTGGTGATATTTTAACATTTTCAACACCTCATAGTTGGATAATAGAATACTCTAATGTAAAAGGTGTTTTAAGTAAAGAAGTCTCAGCTACAAGAACAGCAGAAAAAAATGGTGCTATTAATGGATCTACAGCCCTAGTTGTTGATAATAATTCTGGAACTATTGCAGTTGGTGACGTTATTACAGGTGAAGGTGTTGAAGGATTAGTTAGTGTTATAACAGTAACTGATCAACAAAATTTAGTAATGTCATCTTCACAAACTATTGCTGATGATGTCGTTTTAACATTTACAAAATTTGCACCACAAACTTATACAATAACAGGTATTTTAAATGTTTTAAGATTTGGTACTAAAAGTCTAACATCTAGTATAGGATTAACTGGATTTTTACGTTCTATAGCATCGGCTGATGCACCTTCAGTTCCTGCAAACACTTCTTTAACACTTAGTGGATTGTATGATTCTACAAGTTCAAACTCTGGTGGTTTTGTTAGGGTTAAGAAAGCTGTTACAATTGGATCTGGTAATGGTGCAGAAGATAATGATGTAATATCTGGATCTGGAGTCGTTTTCTTTAGAGGAGATGGTAATACAGTTAATGGTGTAACATTATCAATCACCTCAAGTGAAAGATTTGATGATCAATCAATTACTAATATTAAGTTATTTGACCAAGTTAACAATCAATTAACTGGTTTTGATCTTTTACCTAGTTTTGTAAATACAAGAGCTAGTTTTGATTTTACTGTAACATGTGATGGTGATGTGGTTTCAACAGATACACTTAGAGTCACAATAAAAGTTCAATTAAGTAATGTATTATAAATATTAAATATGTCTATTTACACAAGAATAAGAGCATTTTCATTAACTTTAACATTTCCAAATCCAATTAATAAATCTTTACAATTAGGTGATATAGTTTATCATGCTTTAATAACAAATAATGTTGTTGGAACACCTGTAGAGGTTGGAACTGTGACTAACATAGGTAGCGAAGATGATGGGATAGGTAGCACTGTAAATCAAGTGACTTGCTCGATAAGTGCATCAATTGACGGAACCAGCGTAACTCCTACAACAAGTAGTTTTTATTTTTTTAGTAAAGATAATAAAGCTAACTTATCTTCGCTAGTAGGATACTATGCTGAAGTTGTAATGAAAAATGAATCTACAAGTAAAGCCGAATTATATCAGGTAGGATCTGATATTTCAGAAAGTAGTAAATCATAAACAAAACATGTAATAATTTAATTAAATGCAAGAAGAAAAATCTTTAAGTATAATAGGAGATTTAAATTTAGAATCTTTAGCAATACTTGACAACAAAAAAGAATTTAGAAAAAAAACTGATGAGTTGTTTGAAGAGGGTAAGGAGATGAATCTTTGGTATGATCAAGAAACGCAAGAAGAAATAAATCCCTTAAAACATACTTTTATAGGTGGTTGTTATATTAGAGAGTTATTCATGCCTAAAAATCAATTAGTTATAACTAAAATACACAAAAAAGATAATCCCTTTTTTATAATGAAAGGATCTTTTAGTCTTTTAACAGAAGACGGAGAGTCACATATAGAGGCACCCTATCATGGGTTAACTAAAGTTGGTACTAGAAGAGTTATGTATATTCATGAAGACACTATTTTTATAACAGTGCATTCAATGAGAAAAACTACAGTCAAAAAAGCTGAAGAACAGATATTTGCAAAAGATTTTGATGATCCGATTATAACAGAAGAAGATTTAAATATATTAAGAAATAAAAAATAAAAAATATGTCAGCAATAGCAGTAACAGTTGGAGCAATAGCTATGGGGGTAGGTGCTCTAGGAAAAGTAATAGGTGGTAGCATAGGTGGAAGAGCGAGAAGAAATGAGCAAAGAAATGCTAAAACTGCTCAAGCAGAAGCATTATCAGCGTTTAGAGGAACACAATTCGAGAATCCATTTGTAGGGATGACAAGACCATCTGTAGGTTTACAAGATCCCACAACAGGATTTCAAGATTTTACGGCAGGTATGCAAAATCCATTTGTTGGTGCTCAAAACTTTGCATCTCAAATGGAGAATGTTGCTGAAGATTTAACTGTAGATACTACTGCTGCTCAATTTATGGCTCAACAACAACAGCAGGGATTAGCTAATACTTTAGGTGGTTTAAGAGGTGCAGCTGGCAGTAGTGGTGTTGCTGCTTTAGCTCAAAGTTTAGCATCACAACAATCTCAAAATCTTCAAGCAGCAAGAGCATCTATAGCAACTCAAGAACAAGCAAATAGAAAATTAGCTGCACAACAAGCCGGTCAAATACAACAAATGACTGCAGAAGAGTCTTCTTTAAATCAACAAAGAAGAATGGAGCAAGCAGCACAACAGCAAGAGTTTCAGGCTAGAACAAGAACTGGTCAGCAAGAATTTGTTGCTCAACTAGCACAGCAAAGAGGATTGCAAGGAGCACAGCTTGATCTTAGGGCTGCTCAGTTGCAAGGTGAAGGAGATATGTTTAAACAAAGAATGGATTTTGATAAAGCATCAACTATACTTGCAGCAAATAATCAAAGATTGGCTGCTGCTAATAATGCGAGGCAGCAAGCTACACAAAATATTTTAGGTGGTTTTGGAGATCTAACTGCTGGAGGTCTAAATATGATAACCGGAGGGTTTGGTGGAGGTGGTGGAACTGGCGGAACTGGTGGAACCGGTGGTATAAACACAGGTTTTAATACTGGTGGCGATCTTCAAAGTGGAGGGGGAAGAATGGGGTCAGATAGAAGATTAAAAGAAAACATTAAATTTATAGGCAAGTCAAAGAAAGGATTTAAAATATACACTTTTGAATATAAAGACAAAAAATATGGAGAAGGTGTTTATCAGGGAGTAATGTCAGATGAAATACCAAAAGAAAATGTTGTTATAAATCAAGACGGTTATGATATGGTTGATTATTCTAACTTAGACGTGGAGTTTAAAAAATTAAAATAATAGTTTAAAATGGGTGCAGATAAAGTATTAATAGATTCGTTTAAAGAGTTATATGCCTCACAAGGAGCTAACTATGCAGAAGCATTGTCAGCACCTATTATCTCTGCTGCTGCAGAAATAGCGGAAAGGCAAGAAAAAATACGTAATAAAATAGATGAACATATTTCATTGTTCCCACCTGAAGCAGATGTAACAGATGTACCAACTAACTTTGTTAGTGATGTTTTAAGACCTAGACTAATGAATTTAAGGAATGAATATGCACAATATGCTGAAGGATTTGTTAGAGCTAGAAGCTCAGAGGATAAAAATAAATTTAAATCCTTAATGGATCAAACAATGAATAAAGTAAATGCTTTAAACTCTGATATTAAAAATTATAAATCTTTTAAGTCTGAAGGTCTTTTTGATTACGATAACAATTTAATTTCAAAACAAGCTTATGAGGGCAAACAAGGTGATAAAACTGATGAAATTTTTAACGTATTTACAGGAGAAACAGAATTAACAATAGATGAAAAGACAAATAAATTAGGTTTTTTCTCAAATCAAGAGAATAGATTTATACCTATAAATGAATTTCAAAAATTTTTACCACCACAAAAAGCAGAAAAACAAGCTACATTATTTAATTCATTACTTGATAGTGCTGGTAAGGGTGAAATAACTGCAGAATTTGATAGTGAAGGCAATGTATTAGATTCGAATGAAATTAATGTAGCTAAAAATACTCTTTTAGCTTCAATTGAAACTGGTAATACTACTGAAATTTTAAAATCTCTTGCTCTTGATTCTTTACAAATTCCGGGCATGAGCTTACTTGATACTGATGCTAAAGAAACCAAACTATTGATAAGTCAATTAGATAGTAAAGATGAAAATGTAGTAATAATAGCTAAAAAATTTTTAAAAGATCGTGTAATAGATAGCTTTGAGGGAATGCTAATAGATAGAATTAAGATATATAAAGCTAGACAAACAGCATCAACACAAAAACAAATAGAAGATGCAATCGCTAAACAAATTGCAGTAGATGCTGCAGCAAGAACAGCATTAGAAAAAAGATTCCCACCTATTTTTAGTGATAAAAATTATGCTAAAAACTTATTAATAAATAATAATCCAGATTATAAAGATCCTGTTATGGATACAGTAGCTGTAGGACCAGACAAAGGGAAGGAAGTTCAAACAGGATTTAAAACCGTAGATATTACAACACAGGAAGGATTTAATAGAAATGAAGCTCTAATAAGACAAGCTATTAATGATTATCAGCAAGTTGTAGATCCAAAAACACCACTTGCTGTAGGTTTAGTAAATGGTAAAATTAAGGTAGGTAGATTAGTTCAGGTGGAGAAGATGGATAAAGATGGAAATATAGTCACTGAGAATGAATTTGCTAAAGAAGGACTGCTTGGACCATTTACAACTATGGAACAAATAGCTGAGCTTGTGCAAAAAGCAATAAATAGAACAAAATCTGGTCTTAAATAATTATGGATAAATATATATTACCTGATGGTACTGAAATATTTAGTCAAGAAATTCAATCTAGGGCAGATAGAGAAGGTATTACTTTCTCTGAGCTAGTAACTAGATTGGGTGCAAGAAAAGCTATTGAAGAAAATATTAGTCAAACTGAAACTCCTTTAACTAATTTTCAGTCAGTTAAAAATAGTTTTACCAACGCTATACAAGATTTCAAAGGATTAGTTCAATATGGAGGAAGACTACTTGAAGAAAAAGATGAGTTTGGATATTCAATAGAACCAATTAAAGATAAAGAAGGTAATGACATAACTAGCGGTGCTCCAGAGGCTTTTGACATAATGGTCTCATCTATAGCTTCTGCCATATTTGGTGCTGAAAATGTTGATAAGTTTGTTGAAGAACAAGAACAAAAAATGAGGACTTTCGGTGTAATACCTGACTCAGATTTTCAAGTTTTAAGTGATGAAGAATTAGAAAAAAGAAAAAATTTTAATATTAGACTAGGTACTGATGAAACAATATCCTCAATAAAAGTTTTTCAAGACTTACAAAAAGAAAGAGGTGAAACAAAACAAATTGTAAAAAGTGTAAAACAAAAAGATGCTGGAGGGGCATTTGCTGGAGTGGTAAATGCTGTTGTTAATGGTTTGTCAAGTTCAGTAATTGCAAAAGGTACTGGAGGTGTAAAACCTTTATCTGATTATTCGGCTGAAAATTATATATTTTATAATACAGAAAAAGCTAAGAATTTAAATAAATCATTAGAAAGTATTATTGTCTCTGGAGAGGCAGATACTTTAATTCCTGTTGGTATAGCTGCTGTTCAAGCAGGTTTGGAATATGTGGGTGCTACTCAAATTTTAAGAGCCGCTTTTGGTAAACAAGTTGTTAAAGAAGTAGGTAGAAAAATTATGAGGAAAGCTCTTTATAATAAAGCTGCTAGAAAAACTTTAAGTATAATGGGTGCAGGTGGTACTGAATTTACAACTGAAGTACTCCAACATGTTTCCTCTGAAGTAAATAATGAATTAGGTAGAGTTGCAGGCACAGATGAAGAAGCTAAAATAAAAGACACAATATTAGAAGCTGTAACTAGTCAAGAGGCATTAGAGGCTGGAGTACAAGGTTTTTTTGGTGGATCAGGAATAACTGCCGGATCATACTCAGCCCAAGCAGTTGCTGAGGCTAGAAAAATAACTACTCCGGGAGAAATAGAAGATGATATAGATGAATTTTTTAAATTAAAAAATAAATTAAAAAAAGAAAAAGACGAAGTAGTTAAAGAGGGTATACAAGAAAAAATAAATGCTAAAGAACTTGATATAAGTGATAAAGTAAAAAAAGGTAATGATGCCCATGATAACATACCTGATGAGGAATTATTAGAAATTGAAGATAGAGATGAAGCTGCAAATCTGGCTGCATATAAAATTACAGAGTTAAACAAAAAACTAATCTCAGGAGAGATAAGTCAAGAAAATTATGAAACTGCTATTTCAGGATTTGAAAGTGTTTATAAAAAATCTAAAGAGAGAATAAAAGAAATAGTATATTCTAATGCAGTAAAAGCTGCTGAAAAGGTTGAAGAAGAAACAGGTTTAGATCTAATTGAAGTTAAAAATAACGCAGAGGCAAAAGAAGAGTATGCAAAAGCAGAGTATGGTGGATATGATTCAAAAAAGAAAAAAGTAAAAAATGGTGAGTTTGATAAGGATGGAAATAAAGTATCTTTTTCAAACTTAAACAGCAAACAAAAAGCTGAAATTAATAAAAAAGTTTTATCAAGTTCAGGAGTTTTTTATGGTAAAGGGAAAATAATACTTAACAAGCAACAAGCTCTAAGAGCCAATGGAACTGTAACTGTTGCAACTCATGAAGTTTTACACCCTATACTTAATGCTTTAGTAGGAGATATTAATGAACAAGAGAGAGTTGTTAAGCAATTTAAAAAAGCAGCTACTTGGAATCAAAGAAGATGGGTTGCTGAGCAAATAAGAAAAAAAGGTTTAAGTAAACAAGAAGCAAATGAAGAATGGATACCAATATTTGCTGAAGGTATAGCTAATAAAGATATTAATTATGACTTAAATGTTTTTGAAAGAATGCGTGGAACTATTTCTTCAATATTTGCATCAAAAGGATTAGATAAGGTAGGTTTTGAAAATGGAGATCAGGTTTATTTATTTATAAAAAAGTATGCTGAAAGTGCATCTAAAGGTGAGTTTGATCCGGAGGTAAGAGAAGCTATATCTTTAAGAGAGGGGGAAAAAGGAATAAAAATAGCTGATGTAGATGGACTAGATGGTACACCACAGGCTTCAACAAATTTATCACAAGAAATAGATTCTTTAGTACCTGAAGGGTCAACAAAATCTGATTTTCAATCTGATGCAATAGGTGACGCTTATACAAGGCTTGTAGAATCTAATTTAATAGATGGTCTCATAGGTGAGGGTATTGTTGGTAATAATGTTTTTGGTAAACCAAAAAGTCAATATATACAAGAAGTAAAAGAAAATGTAGGATTAAGACTAATGACTTTTGATCCAGAAAAAAATAGTTTATCAGGATGGTTGTTAGCTAAAAAAAAGGTAAAAAAGGGAGAAGGAAAGGTATATAATAGATCTATATTAAATTTTGCTAAAGCAGATGTATTAAATAAGTTTCAAAAAACTCAAACAAGTCCAATAATAAACAAGGAGGGTAAAGAGATAGATATAGTATCTGAAGAAAAAACTCCTGAAGAACAACTAATACAAAAAGAAGAAGAAGCAATACAAGAAACCAAAACATTAGAGGAAGTTAAGAAAGATTCTTTAAGAAGACAGATAGGTGTAGAAACTGGGGATGCCACATATAATACTGTGTTAAATTCTGTTAAAAATGTATTTAAAGAAAAAGGTAAATCGCTTCCAAAGGTAGGTACTTATGAGTTTAAAGGAGCTTTACAAAAACAATTTGAATCTAAAATATTTAAACAAGTTCAAAAGCTTTTTGGTAAGGGTAAAAACTATATTAGTTTTCTAGAAAAAAATTATGAAAAAATATTTGAAAGTTTAACTGTTAGAACTTTAACTGCTCTTGAAAGAAAACAAAAAGAAAAAGTATTTATTTCAATAGAAAAAAAGAATCTAACACCAAACGAAACTAGGGCGGCACTAAATTTAAATATAATTGAATCTAAAAGTGATACACAATCTTCTGATTTGTATGTTAAAAGAAAGATCACAAAAAAACAATTTATGGATTTTTTTAATCCTACTAGTGATCAAGTAAAAACAAATAGAAAAATATCTTTAGCAAAAGCTATAGCATCGGAACTAGGACTTGATGCTACTATGGAAGCTTTAACTGATCAAAATATAATAGATCAAAGAATTGCAGAACAAGGCATAACAAAAAGTGAATTTGAATTAGAAGTAGGGCTAATAGCTAGACAAATAAATAGAGATCCTAAAGCTCAATTTTCTACAAATGCTAATGTTAAATTAAATGATAAAGAAACAAAGATTCTTGATAACAATAAATTTGGTATATTATCAGCTGTAATTAGATATTCAAATAAAGAAAAAGAAGTTTTTGTAATTGATCAAAAGGCTTTAGATAAAACTTCATTAAAAGATGAAGAAAAAGAGGTAGTTAATAGTATATTTGATCAAATAAAAGGTTATTTAAATACACTATTACCAGAAACAGAAAGACAAACAGCCGATAAGATTTATTTTTTAAAGTCTGTAGCTAATTTAGATCATTTAGATGGGCTAACATTACCTGATCCAAATAATCCTAAAAAACAAATACCAGTGGTCACAAAAACAACAGCTGGTAATAAAAAATTAAATTCAAAATTATTTGTACTCCAATCAAAGGGTGAAGGAAAACAATTAGCGGCTCCCTTTATAAAGGAAGTTATTGAGCAAGCAAAAAATTTAATGAATACAATGCCCTCCCCTGTAAGAAGTAAGCTTCAAGAAATACTTGGTGGCTCAAGATATGCTCAATTTGCTGGTCAAAGCTATAGGATGTTAAATTCATCTAAAAAAGATTACGATAATAATTTAAAATTAGAAGAAGAAGAAAGAGTAATTAATGCTTACTTAAGTTTTTTAGGTGAGTTTGATGAAAGTAGTATTCAAGAACTTATAGAAAAATCTTCGGGAGATCCTGAAAGACAAGCTTATTTACGAGCTATGGAAAAAGCACTTAAGTTAGCTAATGAAACTTATGAATATGAAGAAGGTAAGAGTGTAAGTTATTTGCAACCCATTACAGGAGCAGATGCTAAAAAAGGTACAATAATTGACCAATATAAAAAAAATAAAAACAAATCTAATTTTTTAAGAGACAATGCTGAAAACATAAAAAAAGTAAATGAGGCAAACCAAGCTATGTTCGAGGCTCTGGTTTTGATGCTAAAAAATGGATATGTTAAAGGTGAAATTGATGATAGATATTTGTTAGGTGTTTTATCAGGTCAATCTTCAGCTTCTGCAGGATTTAGAGCTTTTTCTAGGATTCAAGGGTTTTCTTTAATAACACAAAAGATAAATGCAAATGGTGAAGTTGCTAAAAATAGAAAAGGTCAAGTTATTCCTGAAGAAATAGAAACAGGTGAGCATATAAATATTAATGGTCAAACAATGGAGGAGGTTTATGCTTTTGTTGTTGGAGACAAATCTGCTATTAAATTAAATCAAATATCTTCAAAGCACAATCAAATATTAATCAGTAAAAGACAAGCAAAAAAATTAAGTAAATATAAAATAAATAAAAAATCAATAGGTCCAGTTTCTAGTCTTGGGTTAAAAAGATTAGATGCTTTAAGAGATAATGAGGTTGAAATAGTAGATACTGACATTCAAACTGCAATACTTCAAATAATTTATGGAGCAGGAGCTGTTTTAGAAACAAATACAACTACAGATTTAAGTAAAGAAGATGGTAAAAGAGTTGGGCAAAAAAGCACAAATATAAAAATAAATCAAAAGGTTGAAACAAAAAATCAAATCAATCTAAACAAAGTTTTTAATGAAATTTTAGAACAAACAACAGAAAATAAAAATAAAAAAATTAAGGCTGAAAAAAAATATACAGCAACAGAAGCTAGAATAGAAGGTAGAAACAAAGGTAAATATAAATTTTTTGTACCAGCTTCAGCGGATAATTTTATGGGGTTAATGTATTCTTTTTTAACTAAAGGTAAACTTGGAGATAAACAAAAAGATTTTTTTGAAACATTTCTAAATGCACCATATAAAAGAGGTGTTGCTGCTATGGACATTGCAAGACAAAAAATAGCAAACGATTTTAGTAAAATAAAAAAGAAAAACTTTGGATTTGTTGCTCAACAAATGCTTGATGTTAGATTAATGAAAGAAGTTCCCGGAACTAGGTTTACTTATGACAATGCTATAAGAGTTTACATTTGGAATAAAGCTGGGTTCACTTCAGAAGATCTTGAAATAGATCAAAGCCAAATAAACAAATTAGTAGAGGCTGTAGAGTCTGACCCAAAACTTAAAAATTTTGCTAATGATTTAAATGCCATGCTTGGTAATAAATACCCAGAACCAAGTCAGTATTGGGATACGGAAAGTATTAGCTATGATTTAAATACACTAGTAGACAATAATAGAAGTGAATATTTAAAAGAGTTTATAGAAAATTCAGAACAAGTTTTTACCGAAGAAAATTTAAATAAAGTACAAGCCATTTATGGTCTTAAATTTAGAGAGTCACTGGAAGGATTTTTAAAAACTATGAAAAGTGGTAAACTTAGAGATCCATCCAAGTCAGAACAAACAAACAACTGGTTAGATTGGTTAAATAACTCTACAGGTGCTATTATGTTTGTTAATCTTAAAAGTTCAATTCTTCAATTAGTTTCTGCAGTAAATTATTTAAATTGGAATGACAACAACCCAATAAATGCTGCTTTGGCTTATGCAAATGCACCTCAATTTTGGTCAGATTTTCTCATGATACTTAACTCTGATAAATTAAAACAAAGAAGAGCAGGTACAAAAATAAATATAACTGAAGCTGAAATTTCTAATGCAGTAAGAGGTAAAACAGGAGCTACTACATTTAAATCGGTTTTACAAGTTATACTTAGAAAAGGATTTGCATTTACTAGAATCGCTGATAGCCTTGCTATTGCAATAGGAGGTGCTCCTATGTATAGAAATAGAGTTAATACATATTTGAAACAAGGTTTATCAAAAGAACAAGCAGAGAAAACTGCGTTTGAAGATTTTTCTGCTATAACAGAGGAAACTCAGCAATCTTCAGATCCATCTGAAATATCGGCACAACAAAGAAGTGATTTAGGTAGAATTATACTTGCTTTTGCAAATACTCCGCTTCAGTATGCTAGATTAACTAAAAAAGCATATTTAGACTTAGTAAATAGAAGGGGTGATTGGAAGACAAATGTTTCTAAAATATTTTATTATACTGCTGTGCAAAATTTAATTTTTAGTACACTTCAAACTGGATTATTTGCTACTCTAGGACTTGGTGATGATGATGAAGAAGAAGGTGAAAGTGAAGAAAAAAGAAAAAAGAGAGAAAAAACAAAAACCACACAAATTAAAAGGGTTTTTAATAATTCACTTGATACAATACTAAAAGGTATGGGAGTTCGTGGTGCTGCTGTAGCTGCTTTAAAAAATGGAGCCATAGAGCTATATAAACAACAAACAGAAAAAACAGCATTTAACAGAGATTTTTATGATGTTTTAGTGCAGTTAACTCAAGTTTCACCACCTTTAGGTTCTAAAATCTCAAAACTTAATTCAGCATTTAAGCAATTTAACATATACGAAAAAGATGTTATAGAAGCTAAAGGATTTTCTTATGATAGTCCTATATATGAAGTTGGTGGAAAGTTTGTATCTGGTTTCACTAATGCACCTCTTGACAGAATAGCTAAGAAAACAAGAAATGTTAATGATGCTTTAACTAATGATTTTGAATTATGGCAAAAAATATTTTTGTTTTTAGGTTGGACCACTTGGGAGCTTGGTCTTGAAAATCAAGAGCATGAATTAATAAAAAGAGACGCTAAAGATGCTAGAAGAAAAGAAGGTTATAGAAAAGCTGCTAGAACAAGAAGGTTGAATGCTTTTAAAAAGAAAGGTAAAAGAGGATCAGCACCAACTGGTGAACAAAAAATAAGTGGTGAACAAGAAATAAGTGGTGAACAAAAGATAGGAGACTAAATAAATTAAAAAAAATAATAAATAAGTAATAATAAAGATATAAAAGAATATAAAATATGGCACAAGAATTAGGAGGTGGTACAAATATGGGAGTTGATGTGGATGGTGATGGCAAGCCTGACTTTCACTTAACGCTAAAGTCTATAGGTTTAATCATTGCAGCAATATTTACATTAGGTGGCATGTATTTTAAATTGCAGAATGACATTGAAGAAGCGAAAGCACTTCCACCAGCTGCTATAGATAGGAAAGAGTATGATTTAAATCATGCTTGGATGCTGGATCATGTTAGTGATTTAGAGGAAGATGTTAAGGATCTCAGAAAACACATTGAAGATTTA
>Ga0098042_1000104_pt1 | contig 29160 bp, 24 predicted proteins | sample 9_EtaG_FD_75066 | JGI IMG/M metagenome (GOLD analysis project Ga0098042, IMG submission 75066) | Marine viral communities from the Subarctic Pacific Ocean - 9_ETSP_OMZ_AT15188 metaG | ecosystem: Environmental > Aquatic > Marine > Oceanic | place: Pacific Ocean | collected 2015-01-10
TCAGCTGAACATAAAAACACCAAAGGGTGGTGGTTTAGGTAACAAGTTTGAGTCAGCATCACACTACAGACCTGTTTGGGGTAATCACGGAGACCATGATTTAGTAACTGCAGATGTTGATTGGTGGTCAACACATTTCTTATTACAAGATGGACTAACACAAGCTAGCTGTATTAGAAGTGCTCCTATGGGGTCTGTTGGTCACAACAACACTTTGTTTTTATATCTAGATGATTTTAGATATGCTTTTGCGCAATCAGATACAGACGCGCACATAGGAACAACAGAAACTGGAGACCATACAGACGTGTGGTGGGTTGCTAATATTACTGACGACTCAAAAGAGCCTTATGGAGGATTATCTACTGTATCTATAGAGCAGTTTCCGTTCCAATCTACAGGAGCTTTTGTACCTGTAAATGACTGGTGGGATACGCCAGACCAAATAAATGGAACAGAGATATATGGTGGAGATTGTTTTGTTTGCTTATATGACCTTTCAAGATTACACCCACACATAACAGGAAACCTAGCTCATCATTTTTATACACGAAATTTAGGTATTGTTGCTCAAGACCACAACGGTCAATGTGAACAAGGTACAGTGGACGCTTACACAAATTGGGAGTCAAAAGGTTTGATGGGAGCGACAAACAATGGTATGGCTTGGCTAAATGATATGGGTTACGGTTTAGGAATGATATTCCCTATAGAAAGTAACTTTAACTTAGACCTTTCTCCTGGTGTAGATAGACTGTCTGGGTATGGGCATATGACAGCAACTGACTGGAGACAACAATCAGACACTTTTAATAGAGGCTTCTTCTGGCACTATGACTGTGAAGACCAAAACCCAGCACGAGATTTTAAATTTCAACAGTTCCAAATATCTGATGTTTTACAGCATCAAGAACAATATAACTTCTACACCATAGCCAACAAGCTACTATACGACCAAGAGTTGCCATTTGACTTTCCAACAAGATGGATATGGTCAGAATACAAAAACTACGGAGAAACAGAAGATTCATTTAGAAAGTTTCCTATAGCTCAGTTTTTTGATTTAGACGGAGCTTACGGAGAGGTTTGGGGTAGTGCATTCTTGTTCAACGAAATATTTAGTTTTCAAGAAGATGCGTTCGGTAAGTTAAGAGTAGATGAGAAGGCTGTTATATCCGATGCAGAGGGTGGCGCTAATTTAGTTATAGGTAACCCTAACGTAATGCAAGGTATTGACTATGTGAGCAGTGAGATTGGAACACAAAGCCAATTCTCAATAACTACATCAGACGCTGTTATATACTGGGTAGATGCAAAAAGAGCGAAGATTTGCAGATACGCAGGGAACACTCCAGAGTTTATATCAGACAACAAAGGTGTACATACATTTATAGAAGATATATCGACACAGTACTTTGAAAGCAACTTTGAAAACCCTTCTTCTAATATTCTTGATAGAGCAGCTGCAAAGGTTGGTATATGGGGAATGTATGATTTTAATAACGGAGATGTAATATTTACTTTTGGAGACGGCTCTACTGGTTCTGCAGCAGAACTAACATTGATATTTAACGAGAAGCTAGATGCATTTACAACTACCATAGATTACGGTACAATACCAGGAATGTATCTTAGATTCCATAAAAAGGTTTTTGTTCAGGGTGTAAATAGACCAGGGCAGCCAGTTCATAGTATGTTTGCAGGAAACAGAGGAGAGTATTTTGGAGTATATCAAGATAGTATTTTAGAATATGTTGTCAATGAAGCACCAGGTTATACAAAAATATTTGATACCTCTTTGATAAACATGAATGATTTTGTAACTTTACTGGGACAAATAGTATACACTTCAGAGATAGGTGGCGCACAAACTGTAACACCTCCAACTGATACAAGAGCCAAATATAGAGAGGCTTTATTTAGAACCCCTATAAGACAAATAGGTTCAAATGACAGGGTAAGAGGTAAGTCTATGAGAGCAAGAATGATAATTAGTAATGATGGAAGTAAAGCACAAATAGTTAGCGCAGAAACAATTTTTAGACCATCTAGACGAGTATAATGCCAGTATATAGCACAAAAGCACAACAAGGGAGAAACCCATACAACGCAATGACACCTCAACAGGTAAAGCCTACATTTTCTCATAAGGCAACTGGAGAAAGAAGAGGTGGTTCTAAAGCTCTTATGGGTGGACTTAAAGTTGGTTTGACTATGTTGGGCACAGCTTTGGGAGGACCTTTAGGAGCAGCTGTTGGAGCAGGACTAGGTGAGGGAATAGACAAAGCAGTAACGCAAAAGTCTTTGCAAAAGATGGGAACATCTAGCCAGCTTGTTGGTGGTGAGAAAAGAGCTTCTCAAGTTGAGGGTGCTGGAACTATAATAAAAGATATAGGCGGCTCTATGATAAAAGGATATATAGGAGGAGCTGGTCAAGGAAAAGGTGCAGACCAAATGGCAGGTCTTCTTGGAAAAGGAGAGGGAGGTCAAAAACTTCTTGAAGGTTTATCAAAGACAGAGTTTGGCTCTAAAGCTTTGCAATCATCTGATATAGGCAAGGCTGGAGAAATAGCTGGTATGGGACCTCCAACAATGGAACAGTTTGATGTTCAAAGCGCAATGTCTATGGATGACAAAACACAGGCAGGTCTTAAAGGTATATTTGGAAAGATAGAAGGACAAGGAGATATTCAGAATTTATTAGGTCAAACTGCAGAGGGCAGTCTTGACATGGACAAGTTAAAAGGACTATTTAGTAATATAAACATAGGAGGCACACAATGACAGTTAAAAAAGGAATAATAAAAGGTCCTTCTCACAAAAACGGTGGTGTGCCATTTACTGTAGATGGTAGACCAGGATTTGAGGCTGAGGGAGGAGAGAGAATAATATCAAAAGTCGGAACATCTAAGCTAGACAATATGTCTAAAAAAGCTAAGAGTAACACTGACTATGCTGCTATAGGAAAGATGTATGTCAAAGAAATGAAAAAGGGCGACAAGAATACAAGAGAGCAGAGAGCAGAAGACGGTCAGTTATTAGACTATGCTGTAACTGGTGTAAACTCTTTAGTGGGAGGACTAGCGGATGCTAATTTATTTAATGCTAGTGTAACAGGTTTAGAAAACTTAAACGCTGGATTGTTACAAGAAGCTTTACAAGATGCTCAAGCTAAACTACCAGAGTTTAATTACTCTAATCAAGAAACAATGGACAAGCAGATAGCTCAACTAGAGTTAGGAGCTAGCTACGGTCTTAGTCCACAAACAAAGGCGTTAGCTGACAGACAGGTAGATGAGGCATATAGAAGCGCTATGACACAGGTGCAAGGAGGAGGATACTCTGCCGCACAACAGATAGGTATAGGTTCTGCGTTGGCTTCTGAATACTTTGACCAAAAAACAAAAATAGCTGTGATGAACGAAACAGCTATGTTAGAAAAACAAGCCTTACTAGGTGATGCATTAGCTGATGATTATGCAAGAGAGAAAACAAGGTTTGATATACAGTACAACGAGATAGCTGCTACAAAAGAAGCTGCAGCGGAATATGTAAATACAGCTATAGATAACCATTTAGCTAGATTGCAGTTCGACAAAATGTATGGACCAGGCTCTGAGTACGACAGACTACAACAAGCATTAGTAAGCTACTACCAAGGAATAACAAAAGCACACGAACAATATAGATATGTTGTTCCTGATGTAGTAGTTGACCCAGATGATGATAGTGAACCAACAGAAAATACCGAAAAATAATGGCAGATTACGGACTATATAAAGCTCTTACTAGGAAAGACGATTTTGCACAAAAAAGGCAAGATATGCAGATGCAACAGCAAGCTGCTATGCAGAACGCTGCCATACAAAACAAAATCTTAGAAGAAAATAGATTGGCTCAAGAGGAGATAGAGAGAGTGTTTGACGAACTCTCTAGTCTACCTTTGGAGAACTATGACATGAACAAGATAAGAGGCTTGATGCAGTCTAAAAAAACCGAAATATCAGACAGTATAAAAAAATCAGGTGGCAACCTACGTACTTGGAGAATGAGAGGTGGTGATGCTATACTAAGAAAATACAAGAGAGATATACTAAACAGTGAAGAGGTAGCGAACGGTAAAATAAATAAAATATCAGCAGAGAGAGCACGTGTAGCACAAGACAAAGGACTAGTTCCTTTATCTGATATGTATGGCACATTTGCACAGATGCTTACTCCAGAGGCCATGGATGAGAATGGTGGCGTTATACCTTACCAAGGGGCGCTACCAGGACCAGACCAAGTTATGGCTAGAGCTTGGAATTATATATCTACAAACCCAGATAACAAGAAGGGTAATGTTAGTGCAGACGACCTACAAGATATTATTGTGGCATTTGACAATAGATATTTAGGAACGAAGTTTTTAGAGGACATGGTTTCTGATTACAGAAGCAGTGGCCAGAGCTCATTGAACTGGAACTACAAAGCACCTAGAACTGATGGCTCGTCAAGCCCACAAGACTTTGGATTGACAGATATATTCACATCACAAACAGGTCTAAAAGGTGACGGTACATTTATCACAGGCACACAAAGAACAGCTCAAGTAGACGGGAAAGACATATACGCAGGAATAAAAGTTTTTGACATAGAGTCTGAAGGAGACCCATCAATAGAGTTACAAGGGCTAGATATTAAAGTTCTCCCTGAATCTGCGTTCCAACCAGGAACTGAGCCAGAAGCAAATGACGCAAGAGAGTTTGGTGTTCAGGAGGTTGTTTTAACACCAGGTAAACATGCCGTGGTAATTCCAAACCCATCAGGAGGAGCTCCTTTCTACGTGCCGTATGTAGACCAAATGTTTGACGGATTTGATGATGACGCTCGTTTAGGAGATAAGAGTGTACCGATTGTAAGAGGTAAACTAAACTTACAAAACAAAGTAGCTATCAATGCTGTGCCTAGTGGTAGAGAACCAGTAGCTGGTTATCTTGGGTATGAGTTTAGTGGATTAGCTATTGTTGATTCAAAACAGATAAATAACCAAGAATTAACACCATCACAGCTTGGTTTGACATCTCAAAAAATGATAGATAACTTTATCTACAAAGTCACACTAAATACTGATGGCTCATACACATACACCGAAAGACCTGAGTTAGGCGATGTGTTTGACCAAAGAAACTTCGCTCAAACAATATATGACAGATTACAGCAAGGACAAAAAGCATTCTTGATAAATGTAGCAAACGCACCAGAGCAGTCTGGATATACTCAAACAACAAAAGGACAAGAGGTAATGAGCCCAACACAAGGCGCAAACCAAAAAAGCTTAATGCAGAAAATATACCAATACGACCAGACAGGAAACCGTGTAAACATTTTTAAATAGATGAGTAAGTTCGAAATCGAATATCCAAAAGGGCACCCGTACTACGGACTGTCTAGAGACGAGATTACGGAAAAACTCCGTAAATCCCATAGTAGGGACGGAGATGCTATGCTTACTGAGATGAAGCTAAAGCAGCCTATTCTTGACCAAATGGAAAAGAATAAGCAGGAGGCTATGGCTCTTGACAAGAAGTTTGAGAATGTAAACAGGCCTCTTAGAATGCTAGGGGACTTGACTTATTCTGCGATTGAGATAATCACGCCTGATATTTTTGACGAAGAGTTTTACGGTATAGATGATGACTACGGAAGTTTAAATGAAAACATAGCCAGAAGATATAATCTTGACGGAAGTAAAAAAACAACTCAGCAGCTAAAAGATGAGGGTCTGTTTCACATTACTGGAGGTATAGATGCAGTGTTACCAGAACAGGCTCCTGATTACATACAATATTTAAACGAGCTAAAAGAACTAGGAGATAGAAATCAGCAAGAATTATCTAATAAAGTAGCTGGGAATGATATAAATTTACTAAAAAGTCAGTATGAGAAAGGAATCAATGAAATAAACGCGGCCTTCAACGAATACCTACAAAATGCCCCTGCTGAAAATAGAGAAAGTTTGGAGCAGGGAAGACAACAAACGCTAGCAAAAGCTGAACAGGACTACAAGTTTCAGATGAGACAAATGCTAATAGCATATCCAAGTTCTACTGCCGCTATAGAGCTTGCTAAAAATCCTGAACAAGCTAGCTTATTAGGTTTGGACGGCATACTACCAAACCAAACGGAGATAGGAGTTTCTGATGATAATCAGAATGAACACATCGACAAAGTAGGTTTATATCCACATATACAAGATTTGAAAGACCTGCACCACGAAGAGCTGTACGAAACTTGGAGTAATGCAGATATGGTAGAAAAAGGAGCGTATAGAGATATGCTTCTTTCTACTCCTGAGGGTAGAGACATATATGAAAGAAAGTCAGGTATTGAGTTACTTCCTTCTGATGGATATAAGTACATGACAGGAGCTATATGGGATGGGTTTGCAAAAGCAGTCACAGAGGGATTTGCTATGTTTTCTCCAGAATACTGGCGTTTAGCAGCAAGGTCTTTTGCAGTATCAGGAGGTAATTTTATTGATAATCAAGGAAAGCCTATAATTTTTGAAAATGAACAGGAAGAAGAACTGTATAGAGATATTGCTTATGGAAGGCTTAGTGAAGAGATAGACACATACTTAGAGAAAAGAGCTTATAAACTAAAAGACGATTACAGGACAAGTATAGATATATGGAAGTATGGTAAGACTCCACAAGGCTTGTTCAGGGCAGCCGTAGAGGCAGACGGAATGAACGTATCACAAGGCTTTGGTCAAGGACTTGGTTCTGTTGGTCCAATGGTGCTCAGCGCTATTGTTTTCAGGTCAGGCGCAGGAGTTGCTTTAAATGCTGGAAGAACTGGATTAGCTAGTTCTTTAGGCACATTGGGAACTATGTCTAGTATCACTCTCGGAACATCTATGATGATGGGTCACACTTTAAGTGATGCAAGAGCCAATGGTCTTCGTCCAGACGAAGCTTTTAAATACTCACTTATGGCATCTAGTATGGTTGGGATGTCTGATGGATTGGTGTTTAATCATATCATAGGAAAGCCTGTGCAAAACTATGCTCAGGGAATGTCTAAGCAAATAAATACAGTAGCTTTAAGACAGTTGGGAGGAAAAAGTATGGCAGAGGTTGGTGTTACAGCAAACATGCTAAATACTATAAAAGCCACTAGAAAAGTTCTTGGTCAGAATATTTTACAGTTTAATTGGGCAAAAGTAAAAACAGCATCGCCTTTTGTTGTTTCTGGAGCTATAACAGAAGGTATAACAGAGACAGGTCAGTATTATATAGAACTTGCTAACAGAGAATACTTCTCAGGCTCACAATCGCAATCAGAGAGGTATCTAAACAAAAAAACATTAGAGTTTCTAAGAAGAACAAGACCAGAACTTGCTAAAGAATACCAAAAATCAAGAGGGGAGTTTACTTTCGAAGGGGCAAAAGCTAACTGGAATCAAGCCTTTACAGAAGGGTTTTACGGCTCTATAGTTGGAGGATTATTAGGAGGTGGTAATGTTATGGTAAGCCCTCTTCAAGCTGAATCTCTTACATATAAACTGATAAAAGCTACACAGGACGGCAACTTCTCTTACTATGGAAAGCTAAGACAAATGGCTGAATCTGCTAAGGACGCAGGCAGGATAGGAGATAATGTTTATGATAATATATTAGAAAACATAAACTTTATAGAGAACAACAAAGAACTGATAAAAAGCGTTCCTAAGAATGGTTCTGGGTACACAGCTGATGTAACACGAGCTAGAGCTGTAAGACAACTTTTACACCTAGACCAGTTTGAAAACAAGTTGCAGTCTATTTTACAGAACGAAGAAGTTGCAGACGCTGGTATAGAGATAGATGGAGAAACTATCTCAATGAGAGACTATGTAAAAAAGGCTTCTTTGGTTCTTCAGATGGCTAAGATGTCCATACAAAATACAGGACAAGCCTTAACCCCAGGAGATATAAACGCACTAACTCAACCAGATTTAGGAATAAACCCAGAGCAACAAGAAAGCTTAGACTCCCTGACTTTCAAAGATTTTTTTGGGGCTGTAGAATCTGCTAACAAGCAACTGTTAGACGCAGGACTTCCAAACACAGGCGCTCATCACTTACAAGATGCTATGTTAGCAGAGCATATGCATAAGTTCGTTGCTGCTCAGTCAGAAATAAGAGAGCTAGAGAAAAAACACAAAGACGACAAAAACAAACTAAAGAAGGAGACAGATAAGGTTGTAGAAAGACTAAACGAAGAACTAGGATTGAGCAGTCAGTCTGTTGCAGCGTTAGCAAATTCTGGCAGCGCTTCTTATCTTTTCCAACAAATTAAAGCTTGGAGAGACAGTAACTGGAGAAGTAAAACTGAGGAAGAACAGGATGCTATATTAGGTCAAAACTCAAGAATGGGACAAAAAGGAGAGTCAGAGCTATCTAGCCCAGACTACGGTGATTTTGACTTAATCGAAAAAATACACAATGCAGAAGCTACAGCTGAAGAGTTTGAAGCGTCAAAGAGACAGCTAATAAAGCAAGGAGCTTCAGAAACAGATGCTGACGCATACTTAAGAGGTAAAAGCCTTGACCCTAAAACAAGACAAGAGCTTAACTTTCAATTAGACTTGCAGTCTTACAAGAAGTTTAATCCAAATACTTTTAACAAGCAGGGTGATTTAGACCTAGAAATAGCCGCTTCGGAGTTTACTACATCAGCATTCAACCTAGCACAAAGATTCGGCATAAGCCTAGAAGAGTTGCAGAACGCTAATGTAAGTAAAGGTGCGTCTGGCAAGTACACCTTGAATGCCATAAGACAGTATATACAGGACAACAACCTTGTAGAGCTACAAACTGCTGAGCTAACAAAACAAGAGGAAGAATCAAGACGAAGAGCTCGAGAAGCTAGAAGTAAAAGAGTAAAAGCTGAAGAGCAGATTGTTCAAAAGACTACTAAAAAGGCAAGAAAGAAAATACAGAGAGAGGTAGAGAAGCCTAGAAAACCAATTAACGAAGTAGCTAGAGATATATATTTTAAGGTTACGAAAGAAAAACAAGGCAAAGCAAAGTATTCTAGACTACAAATGGTGCAAGAGAAACTAAACTCTGACGCAGCATTTAAAGAGTTTTTGGTAAAAGAGTTGTCAAAAAGAATAAGCGATGTTGATGTACACTTTGTAGGTGAAATTATAAGTAAGTATGGTGTAAGAGCCTTAGGTATGGCTGTAGGTAGCTCTGTAATTATATCAGATGATGCAACACAAGATACCATAGTACACGAGTACTTAGAAATATATTACGACACCATGAAGAGGTTCTTTCCAGACCTCAACAAAAGAGCAAAAAAACAACTTAAGAAGACGGCTCTATATCAAAGGGTACAACAGAAATACCCCACACTTGATGAAGATGGACTAATAAAAGAAACAATGATAATCTTAGCGTCTAAAAGTTCTTTAGAATCTCTTAGAGCAGAGTTTAAGGGTGTAAGGCTATCTACCTTTGAGAAGGTTAAAAACCTCATAAAAGAGTTCTTTACAAGTGTTAGAAGTGTTCTTGGTCTTGAAACTTATCAAGATGCAGCAGAACTATTAGCTAGAAACTTTAACTCATCAAAAGGACTAAAGGTTGCAAATGGGCCTTCTGTTGCTCAGTATTCTTTTGCAGAGCTAACGGCAAACGATTTGATTAGAAAAGCTACTATGTCTGAAATGGTAAAACTTATAATGAGTCCAGAACAAGATGTAAAAATGTTTGAACAAAGACTAAAAGCTGCTATGCTAATAGACTTTGAAGAGTTCTTGTCTGATGAAGTAAATGCTAGAGAGTATAGTCAAGAGAAACTAGCACAAATGATTGTTGATGCTAAGAAAAACCAAGACAGAACAACAGATGAACTAATAGACGATTTAGAACACAATGAACTTATGTATCTTGCCTACGAAAACAAGTACGAGGCTGCGATAGATAGGGTAACCAAAACAAAACAAAAATTTACACTAGCAAAAGACTTAGAAGGGCAGCTAAACTTATTTGAGCCAAGCACCAGAATACAAGAGGAAGAGATACAGGAAGCTAGCACAAGCGTAAAGTTTTTGCTAAACAATCTATTCGACATAGATTTTAATCCTATAAACGAAGGGGACGCATTTGCTTTTGCTGCTGTAACAGCAGGTATGTCAACATCAAAGAATAACTTCTTAGACCTGCTTAACAGCGTTAACGGCAATAGCTCTTATACGAGAACAGCTGGAGCTATAAGAACATTGTTTGGTTCTTTGGATGAGAATATGTCTAATATGCTATTTACAGAGATGGCATCTTTTGTTGTTAGACAGGCCTTAGGCTACGATATAGGTATCGACAATGGCAAGATAAATGTTATTGTAACTGACATGACTAACAACTCTAGTCTAGGAGCTAGAAACTTTGCTGGTGATATAGCTAGAAAAGTGTCAAAGAAAAAAACATTTACAGATGTTATAAATGCCTTGTATAGAACGAGCAGAAACTTTGAGGCAGGTAAGTATGATAGTGATGAGAACTACAAGCTAAACAAACTGACCGACATAGCTGAAGCATTTAACACTCTCGGATACCCAGAAATAACATTAGAGGCTTTGCAGTCTTCTAAGTATATGCAAAACAGCAAAAACGCTACAGGTATATTCTTTATGTTGCGTAAGCTGATAGGAGAAACAGACAAAGGAAAGTTTAACCTTGAAGACCCGTCAAGCGTTAGAGACTTCTTGGTTAAGAACGAGTTGTCTAGGATAAGAGGTTTGTTTGAGACAATGGGGCACTCTTCTCTTTCATCTAGTTATATAAGCAAGAATGGAGATAGAAAGCCAGCTACAGAGTATGGAGCTTGGACACACGAGTTAATCAGACACTTTAGTCAATTAGAAGAGTCATACGCAAACAGTGATTTCTACAAAAACAATCCTGTATTTAAACACTTACAAAAGCTAAACAAAGAGGGTAAGCTAGACCATAGTGTATTCCAATACCTAGATGCACAGACTTCAAAGCAAACAGGTCTGTCCTTTGATTATGAGAACTTGACAGCAGAGACTATAACTTTGCTAGCTTTTAAAAACTTTATGCTTGGATATAACCAGGACACATATGTTCAGTGGGCAGGACCATTAGGAGCTAGGGGTAGGCATTTATCTTTGAGATTGCCAAAGCCAACAGATGAGCAAATAAGACAGTACAATAAAAGGTACAAAGGAACCAAGAAACAAATTACTCAAAAAAAATATGTAGATGTTCGTAACGTATTGTTAGGTCTCAATGTAGACCTAGAGCAGTTTGGCATAAAAAACAACGCAGACCTTGAATCTAAGATAAAAGAGTTTGTATATGCAGATTTTGTAAATAGAATAGCTATACAAGAAATGTTTAGTTATGGAGACCTATCTAAACAAAAGAGTTTTGAAAACGCATATAAGCGTTCAGATGCAGCAGAGTCATCAGGACTTAAAATACATTTTAACGAAGACCAAAAGGTATACTACTTCTACTATCCAAATCTTAGCAAGGACGCTAAGTTTAACGAGAAGACTGTTCCTGTAGAAGACGCTACGGACTCTTTTGCTTTTATGAACAACAACCTAAATGAGCACATAAAACTACAAGCTGGTTCGTTTAGAGGTCTTGGTATAAACCAAAAAGGAGTGCTGTATCAGATAAATGAGAATGGTGAGCTAGACTATTGGAAGAACTCTTCTGTTGTTCCTAATACAGTGCAAGACCAAAACTATCAAGACAAGGCAGAGCTTTTAAATCAATTAGAAGAAAAGATAAGACTGGAGACAGGAGAACAAAATCCATTTATAATACTTACAGCTGATAGCTCTCAAAAGGGTAGTGTAGATGTAAGTCAATCTGTGGTTTCAGACCCAAACAATATAGAGGATGTCAAGCCTCACGTTGTGCAGCCATACAACTTTAGAATACAGCAAGTAGCTAGCAAAAACGTAGAAGGTAAAAAAGCAAAACTTAGTATACAGTTATTATCTAAGGTATTGACTTATGCTAATGCAAAACAAAAACAAACAATACTATGTGAACTAGCGACTCAGCTTGGAGCTCAAGTAGACCAAAAGCTAGAACAGTTAGGCACTTCAGCACAACTGCTTACTAAACTTTTAAACAACAACATAGGTGAGGTTCATCCTAGCACAATAGAAATCGTGCAAGAGATTATAGAAAAAGGATATACAAACTTAGACCACCCAGATATAGCTAACCAGTTACAAAGCTTAATGTTAAAGACACTAACAAACGCTGGTATAAGACTAGAACTACCTGGCTCTGAGTTACATATGATACCTGATTTAGAGGAGAATCTAGACAATGCCTTGAAGTTTGGTGTTAGAACAAACCCTGACGGGACAAGAGTTATAGAGACAGAAGTTAAAGTACCAGAGGGTTTTGCTGAGATAGGAGAAGAGGTTATATCTGTCCGTGTACCTATGTCTGGTCCTTTTAGTTCATTTGTTGCTAAGGTTGTGGGTTTTACACCGAAAGGAACAAATATGATTATGAACCCTTCTGCTTATATTTGGATGTCAAATGCAGACTATGATTTTGATAAGCTAATTACAATCAAGAAGGGGGATAACGCAAAACAAAACAAACTGATTGACTCTATGATTGATGTCATGAAGTCTCCAGAGTGGATAGCTGCATCAGAAAACGAGCTAACAACAGATGGTATAAAACAACATATAGAAAAGAACCCTGCCTATGACAAGCGTAAAGATTTTGCAGGAGGCAGCATACTTGAAGAAGCTAGACTGTTTGAACAAGCACAAGTGGCTGAGAAAACTATTGGTATACTTGCTTCATCCTCAAGGGTTTACGACCTTTTGGTTCAGGAAAAAGTTAAGTTGAATAAGCCTATCACAATAAAGGGAAAACAATACACCGAGTTCTTCAATGACTTTGAGAAGAGAGGAGCAGACCAGGCTGAAATGCTACAGCTTGCATTAGATGACTTGAAAGAAATGATAATGTCCTCTACAGGTGTAACGTTAGAAACTGCATTCTCTGCTGCTATGATGATGATGCTTGGTATGTCAAAAGAACAAGTCATAGACTACTTCAACGATACTGATGTTAAGAAAGTTATGCAGGAGTATACTCGTATAGTTAGAGATAACATAAAGTCTGTTCCTTTTGCTTTTGAAGACAGGACGCAAAAATTTGAAAAAACACTAGGGCTAGCTGCTAAAAATGTGGACGTACGTCTTGTAAAAGTAATGCCTTTGGTTCAGTTAAACAATTTAGCTAATGAGCTCGCTCCTATATTTAAGATAGTCGGTATGGCTAGCAAAGGTGTAGGTAACAATGTGTATGAGTTCCAAAGCGCGTACACAGGTGTTAATGAAAATAACGCTGGGGTGTTTATAGACAAGTCTGTTGTTAACGATATAATGTCAAGAAGAGACAATTCTCAGACTAGAGACTTGTTTAATAAAATAAGCAAGGGATTCTTAAGCAAACACTTCACAGTCGGTGACCAAACAAATTTTGACCTTATATCTCAAATAATAGGCAAGACAAATTCAGGTGCTGTTAGAGGAGCTATGGATAACTTAGTTCGTATCGTAGAAACAGCGCAGTTGTTAAACTTTAATTATCGTAGCGCTAGTAACTTTATGAACTCTTTTGCTAGCGAAGAAATACAAAAGATAAAGGATGTATTTAACGGCAACCCTTTTGTTGATAGAGTACAGACAGCTGAATTAGCTGATGTAAACGTATTGTCTTTCAATAACCAAGGCATGGACAAAGCTGAGATTAGACAAGCGGTCAGAGATGGATTTACAAGACTACCTAGAGTTATACAAGACCTGTTTATTGACTATGCCGTGCTAAACGGAGACACAAAGAGAACAGATACAAACTACTACTCTGCTTTACCAAACTCATTTATTAAAAAACAGTTAGCTGCACACAATAAATTTTTAGGTAAAAACTTTGCAAAGAATAGAGGATTGCAGGACATACTAGAAAGATTATACAATGAGGAAGAGAAACCTAGTTTTGTAGAGAATTATGGAGCCAAAACCGTATTTAACGTAAGACTAAAAGGAACAAAGCCAGCTAGACCTACACCTCTACAGTTTATAGTAGGAAACCAAGTAGAGTTTACAGAGGGGGCAGAAACAATAACAGGTATCATAAACGGACCACAGCAGAACACTGTGTTCTTGCCAGACCAGGCGCTACAAGCTATAGAACAATACACAGGACTTTCCTTTGAGGGACTTGCTCTTATTAAAAGAGAAGGCTTGTCTTCACTAGTTGACTTGTCCACTGGACGTGTTATGTATAACATACAGGGCGACTACGTTACTATGCAGGATGCGGTGCAAGCATTGTACACAGATGTATCTAGTTCAGAACAAGCTAGAAATAAAATAGAGAACTTCTTAAGAGGAACAGACCAGGAATATAAAAACATAATTAAGGCAGACAAAGACAATGCTTTTGGAACTATACTAGGCTTCTATGCAGACAAAGGTCTAGGTGTAGAAAAGGTAGCTATGATGACAGACTCATCAACTATGAAAGCTATGCAAGCTAAACTAAAAGAGTTGTATCCTGATATTGTTGTCTTCAAAAACAAGCCTAGCTTTATACCTAAAGGAGCGTCAGGAGCTGCATTTATTACAAACCTGAACGGTGCTATGGTTAGAGGTGTTAACTGGGCACACAACTCTGGAAACCCTGAGCTAGCTCCACACGAGTACGCACACCACTATGTAGATATGTTTAGAAGCGATGCTCTAGTTCAAGAGGGTATACGTAAGTATGGCGAAGAAGGTCTGGTGCTTAGAATGGGTAGAGCTCACGTAGACAGATACCAAGACAGCACATTCAAGAAGTTTATACGTAGAGTATGGAACAGAATAAAACAATACTTAGGTCATGGCGATATAGCTATGATGCTAGAAGAAAGATTTGCAAAAGGTCAAGGTGTGTCTCAGGCCTCAGAAAACCTAAGTGCATTTAAAAATGCAACAGTAGGTTTGTTTGTAGACAAATCAAAAGAAGACCTTATATATCTAAGAGACAAGAACGTAGCTCTGAACCTAGAGACTATAGTAGAGAGCTTTACACAAGTTCCTGGACAAGCTGTTAGTCCTCTAATATCTGAGTCTTTAGACATAGATGAGTTTGTTCCTTTGACAACTAGAGCAGAGCAGGAGGCTGGTAAAACAATACCACCAACCACACAGAGAATTATAACAACCCTAGCCTCAGATGTAATTAAAATATCTAAACCGCTTGGTGTAACACCTGCAGAAGCTTTAAAAAGATATGTGGCTGTGGGTACTACAGAAGAGCAAGGTGGGGCAAGGTCTTTGGTGCAAAGAGTGCAAAAGCTATCTGAATCTATAGGTGCTTTCAAATACCAAGGAAAACAACATATCATAGAGCCTAGGAGACTACAGAACTTAGTTGACAAGATAAACTCAGAGCCTGCGTTTTTACAAGAGGTTTCTGACTTGTTACAAGACGGAGGTGTAGTAAATGCAGAAACTTCACAAGAGGCTGTAGATGCACTAAACGACATACTAAGAATGACTTCTGCTGTAAACTACGCAAGACAAAGAGGTCAAAGTTTGTTTGTTGGGTTTGAAGGTGGCAATGTGATAGATATGGATGTTGCTACGGACATAATGAATAACGAACTAATTGTTGACCAAGAATCTGTAATTAGAGGTTTAGATGGAATAATTGAATCAGCTAGTGGCTTAAGAAATACATTAGAGCTTGCTCTTAAGTACGCAAACGCAGCAGCATCTTTCCCTTTAAATATTTATGCTACCCCAGAGGCTTTGTTCTATGGTATGCTTAGAGGAGACACACAAGCTATGCTCGCTACAGGAAAGGACAACTCTTTAATAAAAGAAGTTTTCTACCAGCAGTTTAATCACTCTGAGGGCAGACAAAATGAAATAATTAGAGGGTTAAATAGAATATTCAATGCCAACCTAGGAATAGACCCGAAGGTTATCCTTGACATGGCAAACAATGAATCTATACGATTTAAAAAAGACGTAGACAAACACTTAAAAGAAAAAGCAAAACAAAAAGTTGAGCACAGACAAGGCGTTGTAAGTTTAACAAAAATGGAGCTTTTAAATCTTTATATGTTGTTGCAAGACGGCAGGATAGAACAAAAGTTTGTAGATGGCTCTCAAACATTTAGTGTAAATACTTCTAGAGAAGGAGCTCAAGAAACAGAAACTTACACATTAAATAGAGAAAACATACAATCTATTAGAGACGCTGTATTAGGAGACCAGGTTCTACGTAGCTTATCTATAGCTTTCAAGGCAGAGAATGACGCTAGATATGAAAGACTAAACAGGGTTTATAAAGCCTTGCATGGCGTTGATATGATACAAGAAGAAAACTATTTCCCTGTGTTTAGAGCTGATGTTGACGAAACTATTGAAGGCGCTACTGGTATATCATTTGATGATACCAATCAAGACTTACTCAGCCCTTCGTTTACAAACCCTAGAAACGTTTTCGCTATAAAAAACTTTGTCATAGGTGACGCTTTAGACCTACACAGCAGAAACAGAGCAAGAGTTGCAAACTACGTAGCATTTGCTATTCCTATGTACAACGCAACACAAGCTTTGTCAAGATTAAAAGGTCAAGAAAACATAACAGTAAAGAAAGAATTAGGAACAGGAATTTTAAAAACAAAAAAGAAAAAATACGAAGGAAGCACTTGGCTGTTTATGCAAGAGTTGTTTTTACAGCAGTTAAACGATAGATATATGGGTAACACCCCAAGCAATGTAAATGAGAAAATCCAGAATCAAAAAGAATCAAGAACTAGAACGTTTAGAAAAGCGTTAGGGTGGCTATCTGTAAGAGCTTTATCTACAGCTGGTGTGTTCCCAAAACAAGCTGTGTCTTATACTACTGTTCCAAACGTTATACCAGCTAAGTATTCTTTAGCTCCAGACACAGACAACATAGCAGGAACAGCTAATAGCATATTACAGGCTATAGGATTTCCAATAGCGGGAGCCGTATCAAACATAATACAGTCTTTTGTTACTCCTATAACAGGAGGAAAAATGACAATAATACCTCAAAAAGAATCGACTAAACAATTCTTCAACAACTTTGAAGAGATGATAAAGTATTCGCCTTTGGCTAATCAAAGATATACTGAGGGTAAGGTTGATATATTTGTAAGTGCTGCTATGGAGTCAGGGGATGCTAGAGTAAAACTAAAAGGTGGTTTAGGTTCTGTAGCCGCATATCCTTTAAATGTTCTATCTAACTTCGTTGGAGAAAGAAACCCTTTTATGACAGCAATACAAACTATGGATGCTGCGACACTTTCTCTAATATGGGCTTCTTCCAAAAGAATGGTTAAGGGTGAGTATCCAAATATAAAAGAAAATACGCCAGAATTTTTTAGAGCAGCGCAACAAATTTTTGAGGCTGCCGTAAGAGAAACTCAACCTATATACGACTTTACAAACAGAGCTCCAATACTAAGAGGTGGCCAAGAAGGTTTGCTTGGTGGGGCATCTGACATAGTTAGGTTGGCTATGGTATTCTCAACACAAAGATTACAAAACGTAAACATAATAACAAAAGGATACTTAAAGCACAAACACCAGATAGGAGAAAACCCAGGCGGAGATTTTGCAAAATCCTTTATATCTCTAGTGGCAAACAGTTTGGGAATAGCGGGTATAAATATGTTTGTAACACCAGCTTTGCGTAGTGTTTGGGGGGTAGAGCCTCCAGAGGAGAAAAGAAAGCAAAGCAAGTCAGAAATATTTGCCTACGAATCGCTTAAGGTCTTATTACAAAACAACCCTGTTGTAAGAACAGAACTAATTGATGCACTTGCTAAACAGTTAACTGGTAGTGACTACGCTGCGTACAGAGGTAAATCAGAAACCCTTATAGAGCAAATAGTAACAGACATAACTAGATTGGGAGCAAAAGACGAGCTTAGAGATGAAGATTATGCAAGACTTGCTGGTTTATTGTTAACTGCTTCTACATTCTTGTTAAAAGGCAAGTCGTTCAACATAGGTAAAGCTAAGGTAAATATACCTACGCCAGGTACAAGAGAATATGAAAGAATGTTCCAAGAGAAAGACAACCCTGCTATGAAACCATACATATACAAACAAGGCGACATACCTACTACAGAAATGAAGCCTGTAGATATGTTTGATGTACCTACGTTTACACCATAAAAAACTAATTGACTTTTGACACTTAATTAACTATATTTGTAAAATATCATATCATGGCACTAACACCGAAAATAACAATAAAACAAAGTCCTGATTGCACACATTTAATATTGTGCGATGTTACAGGTATATACGATGCATCAGACAATCCAGGAGGTTACGGCTTCCCGAATGCTACTAGTTCATCTTCTGTTACTTTAACGGTTACAGAGCCAGGAGGCAATGTGTTAGCTCCAGTAACCTTACAAAGCGGGTCTTCTAACCTTCAACCAGGAAAAGATTGCGTTTGTATTAAGGTTATACCAACAGACGTAGGTCTTCAGGGCTCCATATTTGCAGATGGAGTTTACGTATTTACATACATAGCATTAGACGCAACAGGTGCTGAGCTAGGCTCTTTTACTCTAAATGTTTTTCTTAAGTGTCTAGCTACCAAGTGTATAAACCAAATTATAATGGAGACGTGTGATAGTGGTTGCCTTGGTTGTGGCGATAACCTTGTTGAGGTTGCTGCAAAAATGAAAGCTATGTTAGATGGTGCTGAGTACGCTACCAGTGTGGGTGCTTATGCTTGTGCAGAAAAAATACTAACTAGAGTTCAAGACCAGTGTGATTACCACTGTACTAATTGCGGATAATGGCGTTAAAAGACTTTACAATATCAAAACAAACATATTCTGTTACACCGTCAGGTAGAGATGCTAGCGGTAAACAGTTCTATGATATAAAGATACAGGTAGCCAATGTACTAGGTGATGGAGGTAACATAAAAATATCTCCTAACGCAACCATAAGCAAGACTCAAACATCAACAAACACAGCTACCTGGAGCCTATCTGTTACAAACCCAAGAGGAAAGTCTGTACTATCTCCTGGGGCGTTTGTAAAACTAGATGCTAGATTAACACTAGAGAACGTCAACAATGCTAATCCAAATGAGATTGTTACGTTTGATATAGAGGTAGACTACACTAGAGGCACACAAGCAACTAAAATAAAAAAGATAAAAGCACCTATAGAGGTGCAGGTTACTACACCCTCCAAAGGTCTATCAACAAAGTTTGATGATATTTTATTTGTAGGGATTCCAGAATCAGACAGAGCAAAAAACTTTACGATTACTAGCGGTAACTTTACAGAGTTTACAGTTCAATACCAAAATAACACAAATTTACTTTACAAAGACTCGTTATATTTTAAGGACTTTGATGTAATAATCAACAATGGTAGTAATGGAGTCACGATACAAGACATATCAGACAAGCAATCAGATGTCTTAGCTCCTGGTAGTGCTAAAAACTACAGGTTTAGAGTTGTATCTCCAACAAACATAACAGAAAACATTGTAGATAATGTGTCTGTAAGTGTGGTTCCAGGGTTTGTAAGTTATGATAAAGGCTCAACATATTCTTCTTTAAACAGCTCAGAGTTTACTGATATAGTAGACGCGGGTAGTATCAGAAGCACAATAAATGTAGACATAAACCAAGACGACGGCGGCGGCGGTGGTGGCGGTGGGGGCGGAGGCTCTCAGGATGACTGTAATGATTTGGTTTTTGGTTTAAACCCTAGCACAAGTCAAGGGGAGCAAGATTTAGGAAGAATACAACCACTCGTAGACAACCCAAATATTCCTACATATACAAACGGAACAGCTTATATTGTACCTGCTGGATGGACTCCTTTTTTAAACGGAGCACCTGTATCTAATAATCTTTGGTATTTATCAGCTTTTGGGATAACGAATCTTGGGGAGCAAGAAAGTATAGACAATACAGATTCTAATGGGAATATTTTATATGGAGAACCATCTATGTCTTTGCCTCCTGTCAGCCCTACTGGCAATAGTTATTTTTGGTCGGTAAGCATAAGATTTCAACCTTCACAAGATTTAATATCAGACAATGGTTTTGACTACTCTGATTGTGTTTTTACTTTTGATAGATTTAAGTTCAAACTACCTCCTGTTCAACAATCAGCTCCTCAAGATTGCAGTACATTTGCTGGTTCCTTTAGTTACAATTTAGATGGGGACCAAGTAATATCTAACGGAAAAGAATGTTTTGATGACGGACAAGCTTACACAGCACATGTAACTCCTGTAAGTAGTCAATTTAATCAGAACTGGGGTAGTATGTTTTTTAACCAACAGTCTCCGTTTTATGTGGGAAATGGTCAAGAAGTAACAGTAACCATATCAGATATAGGATTGCCTGCTCAAAACACTACAACAGGAGGTCTTCAATATGCTGCTAGTTTTCAACCAGGAACTTCGGTGACACAAACGACACCATGCTCTCAACCTTCTTTTTCTTTTGAGTATGACCCTCCTGCTACTGGAGATAGCATGGCAATAGTTGTATATTACACGATTCAATGGACTTCTGGTGGCACTACATTTACATGCGAATATGGAACAGCACCTTTTAACCCTACTCTTTGTAATGTAGTAGATGATTGTGCAAATGTAGACATATTACCAAACATTTCTAATCAAGAAAATGAAGATGTAATAAATGGAGTTGGCTTATTAAACGGTCAGTTTACTATAACTCCAAGTGGTGGAACAGCCCCTTACACTATTGCTGTTACAGGTCAAAATGCATACAATAATACAGCAGTAACCAATTCTTCTCATACTTTTGTTGGTTTATCTGCTGGAGGATATAATATTAGTATTATAGATGCTAACGGTTGCGGCAGAGATTTTACTCTTTCTATTGAAGAGACAGAAGGATTTGACTGTGGACTTTATGCTCCTTTAATATCAGGAGTTGTTACCAACGAGTCTTTTGAGGATACAAATGATGGGGCTATAGATGTTACAGTCACTCAATCAGCTAATGGTGGGAACTGGAACTTTACATACTCTTGGAGTAGCGGACAAACCACAGAAGATATAAGCTCTTTAGCTCCTGGCGTGTACGAACTAACCGTAACTGCTACAGAGAGCGGAACAGAAACTGCTTGTTCAGCAACAGAAACATTTGAGGTTCTTCCTGGACTAACAAGCAGTAAAGAAATAACAACTTGTGAAGCTAATGGAGATGAAATTTGTGGAAGTTGCCATACAAATACAGACATACTTTTAAAAGACAAGATTAGCCAATGTATTGGAAACTTACTATGTGTGTTAGACGATACACTTTGTTATGGTAAAGACACTACAAAGATACACGCAGATTTAGGATTGTTAGTGATGTTTAATGACTTGCTTAGCATAGAAGGAACGACTCTTACTACATTAGAGGAAGATGGAACATTGACAATAGATGAACAAACGTGTGCTCAGATTACGGCTAAGGAATTAGAGTGCGTAATGCAGAAGTATGAGAATATATGTGGTTGTTTTGAAGAAAGAGATGAGTCAAAAGAAAAAAGCAACCAGCAAAATATTTTCTTTGGAACTACTTTAGTTGACGACACTACAACACCAACTAAAAAATCAGTTTTTGTAGGACAAGGTGATGATGATAGTGTATCTGGTTCATCGTCTGAATCTAGCGTATCGACAGGAGGAACTCTATCCTCTTCTGATATAGCTACAGCCAATGCTTTGTATAATAGTATAGGTCAAAATGGTCTAGCGCTTCAAACAGCAGGAGTTAAATTCCCTAACTTTACACTTGCTGGTTTTGTAGAGGCAGAGAAACAAGTTATTGCTAATTTCTCCTCAGACAAAAAACTTTTAGGTTTTGCTAGGAATGGACAAAAAGACAACATTTCGTATACTACACTTACGGGTGACACATACCCAAATCAAACTTATAACTAATGGCAACATATAGCGAATATAAATCTAGAGGTGGTACTAGCGACAACGGAGAGGATGCGGTATTGAATGGAGGATTGTGGGATGCTTTCGAAGGCATCATGCAAAACCATGTGGTATCTGGATTTGACCCTAGCTTTGCCTCACTCAACTTAACAATTACAGCAGGCACATTGTACGTGGCTGGAAGACAACTTATAACAGAAAAATCTACAGTGATAGCTGTTGCTGACAGTGCTACAAGTTACATTTATGTAGACAGGTCAGGGGTTTTTTCTCAAAACACTACAGGCACAGCTCCCACTGATGGATTCTTGTTGTGCACAGTAGTTGCTTCTGGAGGTGCGATAACATCAGCTACTAAAACAACGCAGATATCACCCTTCCAATCTAATCAACTTACAACAAACTCTGTAACCACAGATAAGATAGTAAATAGTGCCATCAGCACTAACAAGATAGCAGACGGAGCTGTAACAGCTTCTAAGATGCCACAAATATCTGGTATTACTTCTGGTGAATATACACATCCAACTGTGACAGTAAACAACAGAGGTTTGATTACAGGTATATCATCGGGCAGTATGACTCTTAATGACCTAACTGATGTAAACTCAGTAAATCCAGGAAATAAAAGTGTCATAGCTTATGACTCAAAGGTAGGTCAGTTTGTTGCAACCCCAATATCGAATCTTGTACAAATCAGCAGTCCATATAAAGTTGTGACTAGAACATATACCTATCAAGATTTTGCTGTTGGTGGAGCATCCACAAACTACACAATATCAGGAGCGTTCAGTATACGAGGTGGCTCTGTTGGTTTAGTGCTGAAGATAAAGCACAGAGTTGCTTTTGCTGCACCTGATGCATCTGCTGCAGTTATAGAGGTTTTGTACAATAGTACACAGCTTAACAGCGCAGGAGACACGAATGTTTTTGACAGTCCTTCTGCAACCAACTATGATTTAGATATAGATTTAACTAACGCCTCTTTTGCGGAAGATGCGAACAACGAAATAGACGTGAAACTAACCCTTACTGGTGACAATGTAAATGACATGACTGCTGGTGAGGTGACAATATCACTGGCATACTTAGAACTTTAATAATTAAAAAAATGGCTACAGGAACTTTAACACCAACATTATCGCTTACAAGCACAGATTTGTTTAGCGATACTTTGAGTCTGTCAGTTACAGACTCACTGTCTATCACAAAAGATAGAGAATTTAACAGAACTAAAATGGCTGCATCAGGTGCAGACACAACAATCTTTGCTGCTGCAACTTACACAAGAGCAATGGTTTACCTTAAGAATGTAGATAGCACGACAGCTATCAACATAGACTTTGGTTCACAACTTGCTATGCAGATAGAACCAGGAGAGTTTGCATTCTTCCCATGGGATTCATCAGGAAACATTGTTGCAGCATCAGAAGATAGCAACACTCCTATTTTAGAACACGCAGTATTTGAATTTTAATAACACATAAAAATGGCTACATTAACAAAAACATTAACACTTACAAGCTCAGATGTGTTATCAGACACATTGAGCGTTAGTCTTACTAAAGACGTAACAGTCGCAGGTAACGTAAAGATGCAGCAAATAACCACAAGCAACTCAGCTACTGAGATAGCAGCTATGACTGACGACGTGGGTAGAAGCATTGTATATATGAAAAACCTTGACACCGCTATTGACATCAAAATCTTTACAGATGCTGATAACGGAAACAACGCTGGAGCAGACGAGCAAATCATGGACATCAAGCCAGGTGAGTTTGCTTTGTTCCCTTGGGCAGGTATTCAGGCTCTATACGTACAATCTGATTCAGGTACACCTGTATTGGAGTTTGGTTTGTTTGCTATTGCATAGTGACATACTATTTAGTAAATTTGTTTATAATCTAAATAAAAGAAAATGGAAAAGTTAACGAACAAAGACCTGATTGGTCTTTTGAATGGCATCCAGATTATGGAGCAAAAGGCATACACCGACATCGAAGAACTAAAACCTACAATTTTATACAAGCTTGTTCGTAACAGAAAAACTGTTATGGACGAGCTAAATGTATTTGAGGACGGTCGTATTAAGTTAGTCGAGGAGTTAGGCCGCAGAAAAAAGAACGGAGACTTGGTTATCAAGGACAACGTCGTTGCATTTACAAAGAAGAACCAAGAGATATTCTCTAAAGGTTTACAAGAATTGATTATGAAAGAGGTAGAAGTTAAGTTTGATAAGTTTGAACCATCTCAGCTTGAAGAGTCAGGACTTGCAAAAGACCCTAAAGAAAACCAGTTTCTCCCAATAGTAATGGAATATCTAGTAGGATAATGAACATACTTGGAGGACTGTTTAACAGTTTAGTAAATAACGCAGAGGGCATACTTGACAAAGTCATTACGACTGACAAGGAGCGTGATGCGGCAAAAATAGAATTAAAAAAACTACTTCTAGAGGCAGAGCGTGAAGCGTTTACTAAGGAGGTAGAGGATAGAAAAAGTGCAAGAGATATGTATAAGGACGATGCCATCATCCAAAAGGTGTTGGCAACGCTCTTTACAATAGCATATTTTGGTATTACTTATGTAATGTTTAGCTACTTTGTTACAAGCACATTAGAGTTAGGAGAGTTTGAGATAAGCTTTATATCTACCATATTTGGTGCAATGTCAGCGAAAGTTAACACTATTATAGACTTCTTCTTTGGAGGAAGTTCTAAGAAGAACCAGGCACAAGATAATTAACGATATAAAAAACAAAGTAATGGATACATTCTTTATCGAGGTACAAGTTACACGACAAGCAGGAGAATCAGAACCAACAATCATCAACGTAGCCAACATAAACTATGTCCGTCGTTGGGCAGAGTCACATGGTGATGATAAGGCTGTAATCTACTTCCGTGGAACAGACAAGTATCTTGTGGTAGATGAAAGCTACGAGAAACTTTTAGATAAGTTATCGTAAGAAGTCACCACTTTCTACAACATCGCCCTGTGGTATAGGGTAAAAGTATAACCAGGCATCGTGAATAGTCCCGTTTACTTCAACAGGGACTGTTTCTCGTTTGTACCACTGTGGGTGACCCTCTAGTCCATCTAATCTATTTAAAACATATTGGTCTACTTCATACAGTTCCCCTACTATTCTTGTGTTAGGTTTTTTTGATACGTATGGTATAGAGTTTTTTGTCATAGTATAACTGTTTACAGTTTTACCACTACCTATATATTTAGCGTCACTTATATATCCGTGATTCCAGCTATCTTTTCTTAACGTTCCGTATGTAAATACTAACTCGGCCATATTACTACTATATTTATCATTTTTCTTTTACTTCTTTTAAAAGGTCTTCTAAGCTCATTTCTAAAGCTTCGGATAGGTTTATTACTAAATTAAGCGGTAAGTCGTTCTTACGCTTTATATGATGGTTAAACTGCTGTGGTGTCATGCCTGTTTTCTTTGCAAGATGATTAGCTTTTATACCTCTCCGTTTTATATATCTTTTTATATTCCACATTATAGTACTATTATGTTTGATTCTATTGTACCATCTAGATACTTCTTATATCTTGTTAGTATAGTCTGATACTCAAACCTACCATCATCAAGCCTCTTTGGATGCACCATAAATATATTCATAATATACGGAGATGTTTTCTCTATAGCTATGAAATAAAATGTAGTAACACCAAAAGCATCACAATAGAAAGCAGATTGCCTAAAGTATCCATACTTCTTACAAGAGTCCAGAAAACCTTGTATACTGCAATCTCTGGTAGTTTTGAGGTCAACTATGTAATCTTGTCCCACATAGTCTGCTTTACCCTTACAGAGCACTCCTGTTTGTGGGTCTCTCCATACAGCCACGTCTTCTGCAACACCATTCGACAATAATCCACTAGCCTCTCTGTCAGACATAATGATATCAGACATAATATATATGTCGTCATACTCGTTTGCTGTTAAAGCTTTTTGATGTGGTGATAGTGATGATATGAACTCTGACCACTCCTCTTTACCTTTCTTAGTTCTTCTGTCCACATTGGGTGCCATAACAAATGTTTCTTTGAACTTGTCTGGCTCTAGTATTGATTTGTGAAATGCGTCGCCAAATATCATTGGCTGTGTTGGTGAGAACTTGTCTGCATACTTACGTCTGTATTCGTAAAATGATATGCTCTTGTCAAACCAACCTAGTTGAGAGTTTGTTACATACTCAAAGTCTGAGTAGTATTGTTCATCATCTCTAAATTGCTCCTTCTCTTTTGAAAAATCCATATATCCTATCTAACTTACCTTTTAACTTTTCATTCTCTTCTTTTAACTCCTCAATGTATTGGAGTGCTTTTTGTAGTTGGCTGTCAGGGTCGAAACGCTCTACAACCTCATTCTTTATCACTTCATCAGCAATAAGCTTACAGGCATTATACTTCTTCCTGTAGTCTACTTCCCATCGTATCATATCATCATGTCCTTTGATGTAATGTACGATGTTTGAATGGTCTCTATTTACAAAGGTACCAATTTCTGCTAAACCAAGTGCTAATTTTTCTTTTAAAAGCATACATAGTATTCTCCTTGCATCTACTAATTCTTTTGTTCTTTTTCTTGACTCTATTTTGTCAATAGATATTGCTAGTGTCTGACTCACTATGTGCTTTACGTTGTCCGCTAGCTGTATGCTTGTCATAAAATCTGTACTCTCTATCATATATCCTGTTATCTGTTCCTATATCATCTGGCTCAAAACCAAACATAAGTTCAAAACCTATGTCTGTATTTATAACCTTAGGTATTCTTAATTCTTTTTCGTGTAATTCGTAATCTCTAGTTGAGGTAAAGATTACCTTTTGTCGATGAACTGCCATTCTTGTCGTAGCTTGGTTTTTTACTGAATTCTATGTCAGGTATTACCTCGCCGACAAGCCAATCGTCTACCATATGAACAAGTTTTAGGAAAAGTTTTTCTCTCACCTCAAACTCATCATCGTGTTCGTCTGCAGTTATCGTTACAGATATTGAAGCCTCGTGCGTATATTTCTTTTTTGTCGACATAATTTTTGGTTACCCGTCGACGTCTAATATACAAAAAAAATTATAACTCCAAGTAATTCTGTGTGTATACGTCGTCAATACCTCTTTGTATTTCTCCTTGCCTGAGGTATGCGTCGTACTGAAGCTTTACTCTGTCTAAGATTGCATTAAAATCTCTGACATCGTAATCATTGTGTTTTCCTGGTTTCTCCAACCATTTTAAAACAGTTTTTAATGTTTTGATTGCTTCCTTTTTGTTACCGTGGTAATCCATGTGAAATAATTTAGTTACTACTCTTTAAACCTTCTGCTTGTTTCTCCGACACTAATTTTGTCTTCGACTACAAACCTTATCTTTTTGCCTTGTTTTTGTAGCTTACGTATGTTTGTCATCTTCCTTTTGCCCAACGCTTTTTCTATCTTTCCCATACCCTCAGCAGTCAGATAATCAACAACAGATTCGCCGTAATATACAAATCCTGGCACTTTTCCTACAACTTCTTTACCGCAATATAAAAATAAATTTGCATAAAATAAAGGTTTTTTTATCATAATACACGTATTTCAACACCTGGATTGTCTTTATTGTACTCATATGGCTCAAAATGTGGTATCATATACGCACAATTATCATCTTCTATCCATTTGTATTTGACCATCAAATCTTGCACTATCTGTGCTGCATTTATATAATCAAACTTACGTCTAGTGCTACGATAGAACTTGAAAGACACTGTGTATGGTGCCTTCTTATCTTCTATCATCTTATGAAAATAATCTTTGTTTTCTATATACCTCCATGCCGTAGCTTTAATGTACCTAGCAGTAGTCTTGCTGTGTACAAGATACTTTCCTGTCCACTGTTTGCTGTTCTTACTGCTAGGAACATTGCCTGGTATAAATATCCACTCTTTATAAGCCATTAAAATAAAGTTTGTTGTGCCTCACGTACTAATTTGTATTTGACTATGGGTACCTTTCTCCCATATCTGTTTGTGACCGAGATATCTTCTGAAACGATATTCATACCACGCTTGTGTCTCAGGTTGTGTATAATCGCTGACAATCTTGTAGCGCCATACTCTTTTATTGCCTGCCACGACGTTATGTGACCAAACTCTTCTAAGTGGCGGATAACATCTTCAGTTTGGGTTCTCGCTCGCATCTACTTTCTTTCTTGATTTTTGTAACCTCTCTAACTCATCTTTGTATAAAACATATTGCATAATCTCTGATAGACCTTTGTGCATTTGTTTCATCTTAATTACCATAATGCTTATAACTATAGCTATAAGAGCATCCGTTATTAAATATAGTTCCATAATCTTAATCATTTAAAAATTCTTTCTGTCCAGGGTCAGGTATAACTAAACCTCTCTCTGCCCAGTGCTGTTGTATCTTTTCTACAAAATCAGCAAACTCTTTTGTTGTCATTGCAGACACGCGCTTTACCTCATATGTGATAACTTGTCTATCAAGTATATCTCTGGTATTGATACGTGGTCTCAACAACTCTGTGACCATATAGTCGTGTATATCCTCTTTGGTATACTCTCGTGAAGACTCTTCAAGCAAAAACCTGATGATAGTGGGGATTACTACACCCCAATACCATCTATTTTGTTGTACTGTCCTTTTCGTCTGATACTCGCTCAATGTGACGACTAACTCCTTCCCTTCCATAGATTCCAATATAGGCTTCATGTAGTCGTTCTTGTTGAGAGATACTTGACCGTTCTTTATCGTCCCCCTCAGTTCTAGCTGCTTCATTGATTACTTTGTATGAGTTAACTATATCTAATGCTTTATCTACATCGTCTGTCTTAAATGTGGCTTTCAATCCTTTCTTGTTGAGAACCTCTACGATGTACTGTCCGTCCTTCTCTATGAGATTTGTAGTGAACATATTAAAACGGTAAACCACTTGCGTCCTCATCTACAGAAGAACTGTTAGCTGACTCCCACATACTATACTGTGTATCAAAGTACTCTTGGTCTTTTGGAGACAATTTCTTTTGTAGCATATCGGGTTTAATCTTAGTAATCTCTTTGTCTGATGAGAATAAGTAATCAATAACATTCTTTACA
>Ga0098042_1000107_pt1 | contig 28892 bp, 14 predicted proteins | sample 9_EtaG_FD_75066 | JGI IMG/M metagenome (GOLD analysis project Ga0098042, IMG submission 75066) | Marine viral communities from the Subarctic Pacific Ocean - 9_ETSP_OMZ_AT15188 metaG | ecosystem: Environmental > Aquatic > Marine > Oceanic | place: Pacific Ocean | collected 2015-01-10
CCAGTAACATTTTGAGTACCTTGCACAACATCGGCTGCAGGCTCTGAAGTAGAGCTATTACAATCAAAAGTTATTCCGCTTGATCCACTGTGAACAAAATATATAGCTTCATCTGTAGCACAAAAGTAATTCACTTGCTTGTTGTTTGTTGCGTCACTTAGCTGAACTGTTAATGTTCTACTAGCAGTAGTAGGTCTTATTCTAACATATTTTATTTTTTGTTTGTCATATAAACCCATAGCCTGTGTAGCGCCATCTGCAAATTTAGCTATTTGAACAAAAGCTGTGCCTACGTTTAAGGTTTGAGCATTAAAAGCATCTACGTTAGCTATTACTAAATCAAAGCTAGATCCAGTAGTCGTATAATTATACTGAAACCCACCTGTAGAAACATCTATGTTTTCTGTTATATTTAATGTTAAGTTTCCCATTAGTCGTAGTCTATGTATGTTATTGTTACTTCTTCTCCTTGGCTTATAGCTTTCGCAATGCTTGGGTAAATCCTTTTATAAGCGTTAACACTTTTACCAACAAAGCCATCTGGTAAAAGTAAATTGTTTTCTTGGGCGTCACCAACAATGAGGCAGCCAGCAGTATGCTCGTCAGTATTTCCAGTATGAATAAGAATATATTCAAAATTAGGTACATCAGTGATATGTAGCATACCACGGTGTATACCAGGATATTTTTTATTATACTTTTGATGAAAACCTCCTTCATTTCTTAGTTCAACTTTATATGTGCCAGCAGGAACTCTAGTCTCTCCTTTTACTTTCAAAGCTCTACGCTCATCTTCTAAAGTATAACATAAAAAATGTCTTTTTATATCAGTTACTTCAAATAAAAGTCCAGATGTAGAATCAACTTGCGAGCTAAATCGCAAAACTTCTAACTTCATTATCCTTTCTTAAAATAAGCATATTCTAAAACGCAGCTTGCTGTATCAGCTCTAGCTTCTAGTCCAGCGCCGTCGTTGATAGGAAAAAAGCAAAACTCTCCAGGGCTTAATCTAGCGTACTGTACACTTGCTGTAGTTTGAAGTACAACAAAGTTTGTAGTATCTAAGTTTTTAGCATAAAAGTAAAACACTCCACTAACAGCTTCATCTACTAGCTCTTGATTGTCAGCCGTTGTTATAGTTTGTCTTGACAAACCAAAAGAAGGAGTTGTTGTTGTTAAAGTATCAGTTACTGTAAAGCTTATTGGATCAGATGCTATGTCTGTACTGCTAAGCGTTAATGTTGGTGTTAATGTTGCCATTTTTTTATTTTTTTATAATTCTTTTATTTATTTTTATATTTTTATAATATATAACAGCGCTGTATATGCCAGGGTTTATTTTAGACACATCTAACGAGCTTATATTATTTTTTGATATAACTAGCTTGCCCAGCATATTAAACAGCTGAACATCAACTTTTTTACTTATGTTTATATAATCACTTGTTGGATTAGGATATATAATTAAATCATTTATTCTTTCTGTAATGCTTACTGGCCCTGACCAGCCTTGCTCACAATAAACATATAGATCTTGGCACGTGTTGTCCCAAGTGTCATCACAACAATAAGGATCTACTTCAATCACCCACTCAAAACAAGCATTAGGTGTATAATATACGTCGCCACTAGCACAGCCAGCAGAGTAATAACACGAGCTATCTGCGATGTTTGCCAGTTCATCAAAATTAATAGCGGTCGGATCAGTGCAACCAGGCAGTGGATAAATACAAGAATTATTATCAGTGTTTGCAAGTGGGTTATAGTTCATCGCCGTAGTATCAGTACAGCCGTTTATTACATCAATGCAGCTTCCATTATCAGTGTTACACGTATCACAATAGTTAAACGCGGTAGGATCAATACAACCAAATATAAGCGGTATGCAGCTACCGTCTTCTACATTAGCGTTAGGATTATAATTAAAAGCATCATCGTCCATACAACCTAAAACAACTTCAATACAAGATCCTTCAAGCTCTACATTTGCTTCAGGATTATAATTCAAAGCTGTAGAGTCCATGCAACCAAGAACGATTAATGTTTCACAAGATCCATCGTCAAAGTCTGCTTCGCTATTATACTCGATGTAGCTTGGATTCATACAACCAGCAATATAGTAGCAGCTACCATCGTCCGTGTTAACACTATCATTATAGTTTAAAGCTGTAGTGTCTATACAGCCGTATGTTCTGTCTATGCAATTATCACCACAATTAGGCTCACCAAATATGTAAACAAAAGGCGGTATAGGATTTACAAACCCACCTTCTATTTCTATAGCCACATACTCTTCAGAGTATATACTATACCCGCATTGCACAGCGGTAAAGTCTGATTGTTGAGTTATATTAAACTGTACTCTTACAGGTTCTGATATGTTTAAGTTAAAAGTAAATGTAGTGTCAAAGCCATTTTCTAAGGTAAACTCACCTATGAAGTTGTAACCTTGATAAACCATTAAGTATGAGCCAGCCCAGCCATTACCTGCTAGATCTGTTAGTTCTAACGTATGAGCGCAACTATCTACAAACTCATCTATGTTTGCCATAGGATCATAGTTAAACGCTAGTGAATCAGTGCAGCCAAATAGTTTTGGTGTAAAACACATGCCTGTATCTACTGTTGCTTCTGGCAAGAACTCTAAAAAGTCGTCTTGCATACACCCATATACAGGTGGTGGTGGAGCACAGTCTTCTAATGTAAACCCATGAAAAGCAGCATAACCAAAGTCTGCAGAGTCTGGCTGAACTAACGTATCGCCACAGTGTACTACGTAGTAAGATCCATCTTGACCACCCCATAAACTACCAGCCATACCATCGCCGTATTGATCAGCTATATTAAACAAATAGTCACCGTTAGGTATACATACTTGAATAACTTGTGGTTGATAATCCACTATATCTTCGTAAGGCCCACCAGTAACGATAGTATCTTCTAACGGCGTAATAATAGCCCAAGAAGTTTCTTCTGGATATTGATCAGGATTAATAATTATGTTTACGTATGTCCCATTAGGGCATTGCGCAAACGCTACGTTAATACATAGTAATAGTGTAATTAAATATTTCATTAAAATTTACTTATTATAAGTTCGTCAATATATTCTTGTATATCATTTCTAGTAGCAGCCATTTTAAAACTAAGATCTGCTTGAAAACGTTTTACTTCTTCGCCATCATCAAAAACAATGATAGTAGGTACAATAGCAATAGCATATTTTTTTTGTATTTCTGTGTCGTCTATATTTAAACTTTTTTTGCCAGCATCTGACAATTTATCAAACCACTCAACATCATTAGCTTCATTCCAACCAGCGTTAAAATGTATTACTTTTATTTGACTAAACGCTGCCAAGCTTATTAAGCTAAACAGTAATGCTATACATACTTTCATTACTTATATAATTTATTCTCAATTTTTTCAAGCGTAGCCTTTATTTCAGTCACATCTTCTTGAGTGTTCATAATAGTGTTACGTATCATTTGATCTTTCATGTCAAACTCCATGCGCGTAACTTCAGGATCTGGAGCTACTGGTAGTTCTTTTGCTTCTGCTATTTCAGCTTGCAAAGAAAACCACATGCCTGTACCTGCTACTAGAACAACGCCTAGTGATATAATAGTTTCTAAACTTAATTTTACTTTTGTGTCTTTACCTATTTCAGTTGCCATTGTTAAAATATAATGTAGTTTATACCTGCTTTAAAATCGTACCACTCACGATTCCAATATTTATTATACTTGCCTTCAATAAAGCAACCTAAGTTTCTATTTAGTTTATAACCAAATATAAGACCACCTGAATAGTCATACCATTGTTCGCCATCATTAAAGTTGTGGTATGAAAACTGTCCGCCGTTATCATAATGATAAGGCATTAAGTTACCCCAGCTGTGTAGCCAGAAGCTTTTGGTATAGTGGTAAAAGTCAAAACCAATAACAATACTATTTTGCCATTGATTATCTAACTCGTTACGTTTTTTATCTACGTAGTTTTCTAAAACTACAGGTACTACTACTTGATTCCAAACATCAGAGCTTGTAGCTATTATATTGCCATTTGGATCTTTATACTCATTATTATAAACATCTATACTGTAGCCTTCTTGTAATGCTAGCTGCGTATAATGTATATCTCCAGTAGCCATTGCCCACTCTTCTAATGGATCGTAGCCATATGGCTCTGCTAGCCTAGTAACGCCACCAAAGTTAAACGATAACTTCTTTTTACCGTTTAATCTAAATCTTTGTGTAGCTTCAAAATATTCTATGTCTGCAAAACCATCTTTAATATATTCTAATTTAGTAAACCATATAGGTCTAACATATCTTAACATATGCGTTTGATCAAAGTACTCTACACCTTCTTGTCTTTTGTAGTCTACTTCAAATAAGTATTCAAAAGGTGATCTACCAATATTAGCAGCATCTGAAAACGAAGTTTCTGTACCATCTTTAAATGGTGTAGATCCTTCATAACCAAATCTTTGTATTTTACGTATACCCATAGTTAATGAATAATCGTAAGGTGTTAATACAGTATCGTACAATAATGTGCTATTATCAACAGAATATATTTCTCTGTCAGATAGTGATGTACCGCCATTAGTAGCTACATAAAATGTAGAAAACTTAAACGCTTTTTTAATCTGTGAGCAACACTCTTTCGGTGCTGCACAAGAAAATAAAATAATTAATATTAAATATATATATTTCATAGTAATAATTATTACACGTTAATCATGATAATGACACCTTGTTTTAGGCTTGTTAACCATAACTTTACATCTACGGCCATCAGATTTAATTTTAGTACACTGTTGTTGTTTGGCTTTTTTAGCTTTTTTTTCTTTTTGTTTAACGGTTTCTTCAACTTTTTCTCTACGTAATTGCTCTTTAGTTAAGTATCTAGTATATTCGTTTTCTTTACCTTTATTAACAATTATAGTTCGCTCTTTATCCTTACCAGATCCTAAACCCCAACTACTCCAACCAGCACCCATTAAAACCCTTTGCCAGTTGTAATAACTATCGTCTAAAGCGTTCTGTATATTATTACCTTTTTTATAATATCTATTCAAAGGCGCGTTAGTTGTAGCTTCTATAACTTGAGTACTAGCCTCTAGTAACGGTCCATTTAAAGTTAAGCCTTCTTCCTGTATAACTTTTTTATTATATTTGTAAGTGTTACCAGCTGCGTCAAGTTTACTAAACTTAGAACCAACTGTAGGCGATATATTAAGTAGTTTTTCAGCAACTTCACTGTAATCTGCATTATGTGTTTTACCATCTTGTTTTATAAACTCTTGAATAGAAAGTCTGATACCGTTAACTACAGCCCCTTGTATACCCATACCTCTTAAAAATGAGTCAGCAACAGTATTTAGCATGTTAAGCTTTGATTCAGCTATTTTCTTGTCATCATCAGAGTTTGTCATTAAAGCAAAAGCGCCTGACTGCAAGCCAGCAAATATCAACGACTGAACAAAGCCATAATAACCTATTCTACTCATTTTACTTGTTAAAGAGTTTTCTCCATAAAAGCCTTCATATCTACCTTTTGATAGATCTAACATATCTTTTATCATTATTCTATTCATCTGCATTGGCGTGTTAGCAAATGGTAGTATTAATCTACCTTCAAGCGATGTTTGTTGTTTAGATAATAAGTCAGCTCTTGATGACTGCTGAGTTCTTTCAGCTATAGCTTGAAAGTCTATAAAAGCTTTTTTCTCAGCTTCAGCTTTAGACAAACCTTCTTTCGTATATTTTTTTACAGCATTTCTGTAATACGTAGCTCCACCTGCGGCAATAGCAAAGCTATCCGCTATTTTTGTAGGCAAATAACCAGCCTTAAGTATTTTAGCTAAAGCAGATTTAGCAGGATTTTTGCTTTCAGAAGCTGCCGAAGCAAGTTCAGCTTCAGATACATTTATTTCTAGGCCTTGACGTCTTTGCTTTAGCATATCAGAGTTCATGATAAACATAAAGTCTTTCCAATACTGTGGTTGATTAGCAAAAGCTTGTCCAGCTCTAAGTGGGTTATTAAATGAAGAATTTACAAAATTAACCGTAGATATTAGCTGAAGCGTAGCTGATCTAGTATTAAAGTTCATAATAGCACCAGTTGAACCGTTTAGATAATTCATTATTTGATTACCTATTTTACCAAGCTTCATGCTTCTAGTTCGACCTGTTTCCATACGATCAAACATATCTTCAATAGTCTCACGCCAGTTACTACCTAACTTAGACTCCATCTTGTTTAAATTAGCCTCTGAAAATATTTCGTTTTTAGAGTCTATAAAGTCTTGTATGTATTTCTTACGACCAATACCTTTGCCTAAGTCTTGTATTTCGCTAGCTATTGTTTCACCCCACCACTCAGCAGATGGCTCTTTTAAACCACCTTCAACTTTTGTTAATCTAGCAACGTTTTCAGCATAAGCTTGCAACTTAGGATTATTTATTACATAGCTTACAAGTTTTTTCTGTGATGACGGAGTAAGATCAGGTATAGTGTAACCATTTTTATTCCATATATAAACTCTCATTGCCATGTCATGAGTAAAGTTTGTTCCTTCAACAACTTCAGGTAGTTGCTTAACAACGTCTTTATTCTTTTTTCTTAACGCTAAGTAATCGTTAGTTACAGCTTGTCTAGCATTGTTAAAGTCGTTTATACCTCTTTCCCACTTTCTAATAAAGTTTTCTTCAAACCATTTTTTGTTTTCAATACCTTTTTGGCCTTTACCATATAGCGGCTCTAATAATAATTCAAGATCAGAAGCTGTATCAGGCATAAAAAATCTACGACGTTTAATATCTTTACCCCTAACTTTACCTTCAGCTTTTGAAAACACCTTATTAGACTTTATGCCTAAAGAGTGTTGCATTATGTCATTAACGCCTTTGTTCAAATTAACAGAGGCTAAAGCCTGTTGTACCTTAGATTTAATATCTAGTTGGCTTAAAACGTCCTTAACAGCTTTTACATTAGGTAACGCGTCATCTACAAAATACATGTCGTTGTAGCCTTCGCTAAACTTTTCAAGCATCCACATTGCTTTTGCTTCGCCAGTACTGTTGCCTAAGCCAGTTATATTCTCTAGCTTGAGCTCAACGCCTTTTGACTTCAACCAAGCGTGTATTGCTGGGGCAGCCTCTTGCATTCGAGCCGTCAACACAAACACATTGTCTGTACCGTATTTTTCTATTTGATTTCTAAGCTTCTGCATTAAAGGACCTTCTTTTCCGCCTTTAACATTGACAAAATCAGAAAAGTCAAACTTATACCCTTGCTTTGCTAGCTCAGGTCCTTTTAACGGAAACTCTTCAGATGTTATTTTTATAGACTCTTTTCCTTTTGTAGCAGTAACAGAGTTTTTCCCACCAATAACCAACGTCTCATCAAAGTCAAACGTTGACATACCTCTAGCATTTTTCTTTTTCTTTCTACCTAGCTCTAAAGCTTTATCTAATATCTTTGAGTTTTTTAAGTTTTTAGAAGCTAATTGAGTTTTTGCGTATTTTCTTAATCCTTTAGGAAAAGCCTTAATGTTAGCCTCTTTTATTTGTTTTTGAATTTTTTGCTTTTGAGAGCTATTTAAACTAGGGTTGTGGTCATATACTTTGCCGGTTTTAAAGTTCTTTAGACCAAATCCAAAGTCAGAAGGGTGATTAGCTTCATAATACCTAGAAGCTATTGGATCCATACCAGGTCTATGCCAGCTAGGTAGATCGGTTTGTAACGTTTTATTTACCATTACGTCAAACGACTTTGGTATTAGTGTCGTGTGGTAGTCGGCTAACGTTAGATCCATAGCATCTTTTTTAGCTTTTGTGCCGTTTAAAATGTAGTCGTATATTTTAGCTTTAACGTATTGAGCTGGCGTTGTGTGTTCTAAAACATAGTCGCTAGGATTTTTTCCGTATTTTTTGTACATTTCCTTGACAGACATATTTGGTACAACAGAAAAAGAGCCAGAAAGCTTTATTAAACCAGACATAGGTCCTCCGTGTATTTCAACCCAAGCTCTAGCTTGACTGTACGTTATATCTCCAGCTTTATACGCTTCTCTTAAAGTTTTAACAGCTGTTTTTAGCACGTCTTTATTAAACTCTCCAACTTTATAAGCTTCGTTTAATGCTTTAGTACTCCACTCACCAGTCTTTTTGTCTATTAGTCTAGTAAGCTGTCCTTTTTTATTTCCTTGACCTTCAACTAATCTTTTTTGTGGTCCAGTATATTTTAAGCCTTTTGAGTTTTTTACATCAGAGTAATACTCTATAGCTTGAGCTGAAGATTCCCACGATGAAAATCTGTTTTGACTTTTACCAAAACCATCCATCATGCTACTAAAGTCAGGATATGCTCCTATGCCTTTACCTCCAGATTCACCTCTCATTAAAACTTGTTCATACACACCATCACCATACTTTTCTACTAAAGCTTTAGTAACTACTCTTGCTACGGCTCTAGCTTCTACAATATCTTCCGGCGTGTTAAGTTCAAATTTTGATGGTTCAAGCCCTGCTTGCCTTTCGATATTTTCTAGTTTATTAGGAGATTCTGCAGCTCTAACGAGTTTACTAGCTACAACGGCAGGCGTAACTTGACCAAATTTATACTGAGCTTGTATTTCTTTCGCTATTTGTCTTAGATCAGCATTACTAACGTTGAACTCACCTAAACCAGATCTTTTGTAATTAGTAAAATGCTCTATAAGAGCTTTTGCAAGTCCTTTCTCAGGATCTATGGGTGATCTTAGATTACGACCTAATAATTGGCTAAAGCTTTCTTTTTTAATTTCATTTAAGAAAGTTATAAAATCAGCACCCCCTCTTTGTCCAGCTAGTTTTTCTAGTGTTTTACTAGCTAAAGCGCTAGACTTTCCAGCGGCGGCTTGATTAATTAAATTTTTAGGCATAAGAAGATCATTCATAACCTTTCTAACAGACTGATTATGTATTGATCCTATAGTTTCAGATACTACGGCTTTTAGTCTTTGATCTAAGTTTCTTCCTTTAAAAGCGTTTTCTCCAATACCAAACTCTGCTAAAAATCTGTTTTCAAAACTCTGCTTAAAGTCAAACTCAGGAGTGCCTTCTTTAGGGTCAACTAACTTTTCGTACTTTATAAGCTCTGTCGTTTTAACATATTCAGCTAGGTTTTTACCAGTTCTTGATGTTTTAGTATAAAGCATTGGTATTTGCAGTAGTACTTTTTTATTTCCAGTAGACGTGTTCTTAAGCACTTCTGGCGTTATGTTTTCACCTCTCTCGCTAATCAAGTTTTGTGCACCTTGTGGTAAAAGCTTTATAATAGTTTGAACGTCAGCCTCAATCTTTTCTTGTATAGACTTTCTAGCAGGCTTGTTAAGGTTTTTGGCAGGTGTACTTTTCATTATACTCCACAGCTCAGGCTTTATATTAAAGTACTCTGTAGCAACTTTATCACCAGTTTGCTCGTTAGCTGTTTTTCTAATATTCTTGTACGATGTTAAATCTATATTGTCTATATTTATTTCAGGAGCTTCTATCTTTAGTTTTTTAGCTACATTAATACCTTTGCCCGTTGGCATATAAGCTTCTGCTTCAGCTTCGTTTAAGCCAGCTTCTTTTAAATATTCTCTATATCTAAGTTGAGCTTCAATACCTATATTTTCGTTTTCAAAGCTCGTCTCTCTAAAACTATTTTCAGCTTCTATTTCTATTTTAGTTTTACCTTCTCCTATTTCTTTGTCAAGCTCTACTTTTTTGCCTTTTTCTCCAGTTTCTAGTTTGTCAAGAAATTCTGTTCTAATTCTAAGACCTTCAAAAGGTATAGCTGTGTTTTTAAAATAACCAAATATACTACCACCGGCTTCAGCAGGGTTAAACCTGTTAGCACTAACTATAAGATTATCTTTAACTCTTTCAACGTAAGAACTCATTTCGCCTTCGTTTACTCCAGCTTTTCTACCTTCTTGCTTTATAACATTGTCAAAGATTCCTTCAGGTTTAGATAGTTCCATAAAGAAATTAGAAAAATCTTCTGATCTTTGAAACTTTTCTTTAGCGGTTTGAGTAACCTCTCCTTTTTCGTTTTTAGTATCTTCGTACTTAAGGTTACCTTTATTGTCACGGACAAATCTATCAGCCCTGTATAATAAAGGCATGTCTTCTACACCCTTTTTAGGACTCTCGTTGTATGTTTGTTGGTCTCTTAAAAATAAATCCTTAGATTTATCTTTAGTATTTAATTTTTGCGCAAGCAAATCAAGGCTAGCTTTTTCACCTTCTTTTCTAGCTTCTGATATTTCAACTATTTCATTTAACCTTTCAAGCTGTTTAATAGGATTATAACCTTTTTGTATAGTTTCTACATATCTACCTAAAAAGTTTACTAAATCTTGCTGTGTTTTTAAGGCAGGCTTACCAAGACCATTTCTTTCACTAAAGCTTAATATGTTTTGTTTTAATTTACCAAACGCGTTGCCAGCAACTAACGATGTGTAGTGTTCAGCTCTAGACAAATACTCGGTAGTGTAAGAAAACATTTCTTCAACTTTATTAACGTCTTTAATAGACTTTTCTGTTAATATAGCTTCATACAAACTTCTACCGTCTTCTAACTTAAGCTCTTTGGTTATATTTTTAAGTTGATTTAAGTATTTAGCTTTTAGTGTTGGATTACCCTCGAATAACAAATCAAACGCCGCGTGACTAACTTCGTGAGGCATTAAACCTGGGTTTGCTCTATTTATGTTAATTCTTATTTTACCAGGATTACCACCTTGCATAGGTATATACTCAGCGTTTCTTTTGTCAACTAACTCTTCAGTTGTAGTTTCTATAACTAGGTCTTTGCCTTTAGCTTTAAATGCTTTTACTATTGGATCTAATTGTTTTTGATATGCCTTCTGAGCTGTTGCAGGATTAGTGTACAGATCTATTTTATCCATAGCATCTAGCCTGTTTTTAGCCGCAGAATAAACTTCTTGATATTTAGCTAGCGTAGCTTCATCTCCTTTAGTATGAGCTTCTATCATTTTAAACATAGCATCGTTTTTCAATTTACCTATGTTGTCAGTGCGCATCAAATCCATACGCTTTAAATGTGTAGCTCCAAAAGCAGCTCCTAAAGCTAGATCAACAATAGCTTTTCTTCCTAGCTTGTCTAAATCACCATAGTGCTCTTGTAAGAACGCAGAGTAAACATCTTCACCAGCTATATCGTCAATAGCACCTTTTGTTATTTCTCCAAAATTAGTTCCTAATACAAATGCTGGTGCTTGCTTTGTAGACAAACTTAGCAAAGTATTCAATTGAGTATACTTTGTATTAAATTTAAAAGGCAAAGCTTTAGCGCCTAACATAAAACCAGCTCCAACCCCAGGGTCAAATCCAACACTTTGCATTTTAATTTCTTCCATTGTGCCGGTTAAAAGCAAACCGTTAAATTGATTTAATCTTGATGGCCCAACTTTAGTATAACCTGCTATAACATCATCAAAGCTTTGGCCTGACTTTACAGCTCTATTAGTCATTTGTGCTTGAGTAACTACTCGACCGTTTTTAACATATCTAGGAGCGTTTAACGTACTCATTAGTCTACCAAGTCTAGTAACACCTAAAACTGTTCCTTGAACCTTATTAGCAACTAATAAAGTACCTAATATACCATAAGCACCACCAAAACCTTCGTTTATTTCGTCGCCTATACTACGCTCTAGATATTCTTTTTGTTTTTCATTTAAAGTTATATCAGCATCTGCTGTTATTTCTTCTATTTGGTCTAGTATTTTTCTGTTTGAATATCCAAAGTTAGACTCTGTAGCTCTTGGTCCTATTATGCCTTCTGATGCTGCTTCAAAATGCCTTTGTACAGGCTTCTTTTTTATAGACGTTACATCTTTGTTTAATAAATAGACTTGTTTTATAGCATGCTTTTTAGCGGCTATGTCTCTACCTTGTTCTTGATGCACTCTTAAATAATCAGCGAAATCTTGAGCTGTTTCAAAGTCTGATTTGTTAGGATCATTTACAGATATATTTATGTTGTTTTTATCTATAAACATACTAGGACTATCATCGAATAAATGAGCAAATCTAGCCATTTCAGAAACAGGAACATTTTTAACAACTCCAGCGTCAGACTCATACCCTGCGTCTCGTAATATTCTACCAAAAGTTTTATTACCAATAGTTATATCGTACGTTTTATTACCTCTCGACTTGTGACCAACATTTTCTAAAACGTTATTGTTGTAGTAGTCTTCTAATTTGTCTTGAGTGGTCATAGAAAGCTCTGTAATCTCTGCTTCAACCTTTTTAGATAAATCTTGAGAGTCATCAGTTTCTACATTACTGCCTTGGCCAGTTATAGGATTATAGAAAAAATTAAAGTTTTCATTATCACTAGCTATTTCTGTAATTTGACCTTGCCTATTTATTATTTTTTTAGGAGCTTTTAATTTTTCAACAACTTCTTTTTGTTGTTTTATAAGATTATTTTTTTCTTCTTCACTTATACCTTCAACTCTTAATCTTTGATTTATTTTGCCTAATTGTCTTTCTAAAGGGTTTTCAAAAGACATTATATCGACATCTTCTTGTTTAGAAAACTCTTTGTCTAAACTGCTTCCAGAGTCAATTATTCGCTGTGTAGCTTCTTGTATTTTTTGGCTTTCAAGCTTAGCTTTTTCTTGTAAAACTCTTGTGTCAAACTGCTCATTAAATATATTTCTTACATCATCATCATTTAGATTCATGTATTGAGTTCTAGTGTCTGATCCAAAAAATCCTCCAACGCCTAAATCATCTAAAAGCTCTTTTCTAACATCTTTAACTTCGTTACGCAAATCTAAAGCTGCATAATTATACTTATCATCTGTTAAAAATTCATTTTGCAAAAACTTAACGTAATCATCTTTGTCTTTTACGTAATCGTCAGCTGTAGTTCTTTCGTACTCATCAGCTTGTCTTTGAATATCTTCTGCTTGTTTTTGAATCTTTTGAATAGGATTTAAAGCAAAGCTAGGCGTATATTTTCTAAACTTTTCTGCTACGCCTTCAAAAAATCCTTTGTCTTCTTGTAACTCCAAAGAAGTATCTTCCGATTTGGATGCCATAACGTTTGGCTCCACAGTCGCATCCTCTTTCTGAGAGCCGTTTGTCTTTTCCACGTCTTTCGTGTACTCTTCAATAACTAACTTGATATTATCCTCTGACTCTCCAGCGTCAATCATGCGCTGAACAATTGTTTCTAATTCTTCCATTAGCCTTTTATTTTATTGTATATTTGTTAATTAAATCTTGCGCTTTACTATTAGCTTTTTCCTGTTCAGTTCTTCTATCAAATTCACCGCCAGCCATCGGCCCCATGTATCTTCTATCAAGTTGTTGAACAAAGCTAGATGGCATACCAGCTATATTGACTAAGTCTTGATCACTTACTAAGCCGTCAGGACCTTCTATTGGTATATTATTTCTGTTTAAAAGTCTATATTTGTCTTCTCCTTCGTATTTAGCAAAACGACCATCAGGTAAGCTTATTACATTACTTTTATTTTCAGCGGCAATGTTATAAGAAGTTACAAATCTTTGGAAGTCATTTAATCTATCTTTATATGTGCCGCTTTCCTTAATATTCTCGGCGTCATAAGCTGATTTAGCTTCAGTGTATTTAGCTTTAGCAGACGCTAAATAATCGCCTCTAAAGTCATCTTTATATTTTTGTGGATCTGTTGCAACTCTATCTTTTAATGTTTCTAAGTTATCAAGGTATTTAGCTTCGTCAACTATTTCTATTTTTCCACTTTCATTTCTTTTAACACCTGAGTTTTCACCAAACTCTTGCACCATGTTTTCTTTAGCCCAGTTAAATGTGCCTATGTCGTCAAACAATAAAGACTCAAAGTTGTCCGTGTTTAAAAACTTTTTTGTATTAGCTTCAACTTCTTCTTCAACAGAGCCTTCATAAGCTAAACCTTTACTGCCAGCTCCTTGTACTACTTTAAAAGTGTCTATCATACCATCAATACCTACTTGAAAAACTTCTTTTGGTTGTTTATATTGATCTAATGGTACTTCTTCTTTTTTACTATTAATAAAATACAGGCCGTCATCTTTTATAATAACGTTGTCGACTAAACTTTTATCATTGAATATAACATCGTCAACTCTAGTTTCTCTTTTGTTTGCATTAGAAACGTTCGTAGAACCCTTTTTGTTTAGATCTACAGACCTTAATTGTGATTCGTATTTAGCCAGTTGACCAGCTATAATGTTGTTAGCTTCAGCCGCTTTTCTTTTATTTTCACGACTTACAAAAGCGCCTTCCGACGTTTTTAAGTTATCATAATACTGATCTTGTAGGCTTTCTAGTTTTGCCGAAAGCTGTGGTCTAAGCGTAGGATTGCTTAATAGTATATCTTTAAATGAGTCGTCTATTTTTTCAGACTTTTCTTTTTGCTCTTTTCGTTTTTGACTAATAGCATTTTCTATTTGCACAGAAGCACTTTGAACACCTTCAAGTATTGGTGCTACGTCTTTTTGAGCTTCAGCATATTTAGCACTGTACATTCTCTGTGCAGCAGCTATTAACGACTGTGATGATGATGTAGTTTTATTTGCCATAATTTATGATTATTTTGGTGGTACACCAGCCATTATAGGATTATTTTCAGGCGTATAGTCTATACCACTATCACTTTTAGGTTGTAAACCACCACTTTCTATAAACGAACCACCTAAAGTTCCTAACATTCCAATGCCAGCGCCTAATAGTTGAGAGTTTCTATTCATTTTAGCTTGCTCTGCAGCTAGCCTAGCTTGCTCTTGGCCAGTAACTTCAGCCATATCAATACCTAACATAGTAGTCATACGATCTAACTCAAAAGCTTGTCTTGCAGCTTGGTTTTGAGCTTCTTGTTTAGCCGCGGCCATATTTATAGCTTGCTCTTGTTTACCTATGTCTGCAGCTATAGCTCTTTCTTTTTGTGCTGCTTGCCTTGACATTGCTGTTGCTAGAGAAGCTGCGCCTGCTGATCCGCCAGCACCTCTAAGAGCTTGTAGTGTATCGGCTTGTTGTTGAGCTTGCATGTCTCTTTGAAACTCAGCGGCCTGAGTATTAACCTGCATGTCTTCATAAGGATTTGTAGTTTGAAAAGTATAATCTTCAAAGCTCTTCATTCGTTTTTCTAAATCTTGCTCTGCTTGACTAGGGCCAGCGTTTTGTTTATTGCCGCCACCGATAGCTCCTCCGATTAAACCTCCAATAGCACTTCCTATAGCTCCACCAACAGGGCCTCCTATTGCAGTGCCTGCCACACCTAATACTGTAGAGCCAATAGCTGAGCCTGTATTTTTTAAAGGGCTTTTTTCTTGATTTTTAAACTGATCTTTTAAACTTCCTTTCGCCATAATTTAATTTATTTATATATAGTTACAGTTTGAGCACTCTATTTACTGCTCTCATCTGCAGCTAAACTTATCTGAAACAATTCTGATCTTGATTTATTATTGTTATTTACCATTTTTATTTCTGCGTAGTAACCCTTTATAGAACTTAACTCATGAGCATTATCTTTTGCAAAAAACAAATAGCCTACATTTTCTGGTAAAACTAAATTTAAACTACCAGATATTCTTATTTTGTTTGTTTGTCTATTAATAACAGTTATAGTACCTAGCTTTACAATGTCTGACCAATCGTTTTGATTAACATTGAAAGAAAAAGGGTTTAATCCAACTTGAGTTGAAGAAGTATGATATACTGTGTCTCCAACTTGAAGTGAAGTATTTATGTGTTCTAATTTATATTCTACTACGTAAGGCATGTTTTATTTTTTAAACGCTAATATTGACTTTCTGTAAAGTTTTGTGTTATTGTAAACGTGTCTTCAGGCGCAATAGTATTATCTGCAGGATTACCAGCCCAAATGCCTAAAGTTACAGATCTTGATGCACCTGTAAAGTTATTAGCAAATCCTAATTCAAAAGCAGCATAAATTCCACCTTGCTGAAAATCCTCAAAACCAGTTATCCAGTCTATAGTACTTAAATTACTACTATTAGTGCCGTCCCAAACTAAAATATTAGCAGTTGCGTAGTTATTAACGTTTTCAATCTCAAATATATAAGAGTTTGCTTGTCCATTAAAAGTAGCTGCATCAGAGTTTGCTTCAATAACCCAGTTTGCGCCGTCTTCTGGCATTGCATTATTGTTGTTTGGATTTCCATCAATTGGAGAGCCAAGATAACCAGTTGTATCAAACTTAATTAGCTGTATAATAGAAGCTAAAGTAAGAAGTACCTGAGCGTCTGGAGCCGTGCCAAATTCTATTGCAGACCCGTTAGGTCTAATGCGTATATCGTTTCTAATTTGCCAAACTTTAAGATTTTTAATTCTAAACTTTGCTTTTGCTTTAGCAAAAAAGTTTATACACGAAGAATTGTTCATACCTCCTTGCTTTATTACTCCTTGATATTTTCCATTACCAGAAAACGTTAAAGCATTTCTAAAAGTGCTTAAATAATCATCAGTAACACCGTCTATATTTAAAATGTTGTTAGGTACTTCCCAAGTGTCGCCTATACCAGTAGTATAGTTATTTTGATTAACTTGGCCGTTACTAACATTGTTAAGTTCATAAGCGTGGTTTTGATTAGCTTTATACAAAAATCCACACTGCACTTCTTCGTCAGTCATAGCAGGATCAAACTTTTCAAAGTCTTCTACTTCAAAGCTAACGCCTAGTAATTTATTTCTTCCAAATTTATGAGGAGTTCCTACAGAGTTTACAGCGTTATATTGAAAATTAGCATCTTCGTATTGACCACCACCACTAGCTACACTAGGGTTAAATATTAAAAACCTAAGAGCAACTTCACCAGAGCTATCACTAAATGTTGGATATGGACTTAAGCTATCGATGTTCCAAGTAAAACCATCGTGAATATCAGTGCCAGAATACTCTGATGATTGTATTGGTTTATAAACATCTTTTGTTCTTAAATCACCTATTACTGCAGAAGTACTGTTAGCATCAATAGTGTACGCATATCCAGTTGTGTCAGCTTCATCGTAAAGATGATGCATAGAGTAAGTGTTAAAAAGGTTTGTAAATTGCCCTTGAGCGGTAGGATCAATAAAATTACAAATACAATTAGCATTTTGATAAGGACCAAAAGCTCCACCAGAATTAAAAGCGTAGCTTGTGTTTATTAAATTTGTTTTAGGAACGTTATCTCCTTTCCAAAAACCTATCCTTGAATTTATAGCACTTCCAGTATCGTTTTGTCGTACATTAAGAACCACGTCTAACTTAGCCAATGGAAAAGCAGCTACTACAGGAGTTGCATTATTCTTATTGTTGTTTGCATTATTATTATCTGTGAAACCTTCAAATCCTTGTTGAAAAGGTTTATCAATTACATGTGTAGTATTTTCTCCGTCAGGTCCAGTAGCAAACATTAATGGGATGTTTTCTTGATCTATATTATTAAATTCGCTGCCACTATCTTCTGCAAAAACACTTGCAGATGTTGTAGCGTTTAAAAACCTAGCGTAAGTATAGTTTGTAGTATCTGTAGCGGGTATTAAAAGATTTGAAGGATATAAGGTACTATCAGAAAAACTAGAGTATGTTAAGCGTAGTTTTATTCTTTGAGTATTAGAAGGCAAGAAAGTACTATTAGGTACAAAATTACCATCTCCAGTATCAATAAACACTGATGGGTTTAAAGAAAGCGTTTGACCAGGTAGTATTGTAACAAAAGAATGATTTTCAATAGCATAATCATCTTCATATTGATGTTTAGCTTTTATTGCAAAATAATAAGGTTCACCTGCTGTATATTCTGAATAGTTTACAACAAGACTATGTGTATATTGAATACCTAAGACAGGATCAGCCATGTTCCAGCTAGGGTTAGGGGTTAAGCTTGCAATAATACTTGCATAAGATGGTAAAATGCCTAAATCGTCATAATCTCCATTGTCGTCAGCATATTCTCCTATCTCTACACTAGGTCCATTCCATCTTTTAACTTGAACGGTAGGATTATTAGTGCCATTTGCAAAATCATCTGCGCTATAATTACTTACTTGAAAGTAAACAGTTACGCTTCCAGCAGCAGATGTTTGTTCATCAAATCCAGCAAGCGTTTGACTTAAAACCCAAAAATTAGCTTCATCAAAAGGCTGAGCATACTGTGTTAAAGTGATTGTGTCGTTAGGAAAATCAGCTGTAGATGATGACGAGTGCCAAATGCCTAAAGTATTGCTTCTTTCGTTGTCTGGCGTGTTTTCTGGAAAAGAACACGCTAAAAGATAAGACGTGTCAGAAAGGCTAACTTGCTGGTAAGAAAATCCTGTTAAAGCTGTAGTGCCAGCTGGAAACGCAAAATATGATTCAGTAAGTTCGTCCCAAATTCCAATAGTAGGCGCACCACCTGTCCATTGAGCTATAACATTTCTAAGTTGTACACCTTCGCCCCAGTTAAAATACATTTCATTAGCATCACCACCAACTTCAGGCATTAACTCAGCTACAGCAGGCTCTTGTTGAGTGTGCTTTATAATATCAGTACTAAAGCTATAAGCGTTCCAATCAGCAGGCGTAAAAAGTCTTCTTTGTGGATGAAAAACCATAAACTGAATATATCTTTCTCCAAAGCTAGTGTTTGCCGTAACAGTATAGTCAAAAAAGTATTGATAATTATTATCAGCGTCTGTAGGATCGTAGTTAGGGTTTAAAGTAAGATTATCTACTTCAACAGCTTGATTTACCCAACTATCAGGTGTTCCATTAGAACTTTGAAATACCTCTACGTTTTCAGACGTAGTATATGTGCCGCTATTTATAACTGTCACATACGGAGGTGGATATTGTTTATCGTTAGATATTAAAGTTCGCATGTTAAACTCAGTAAGTGAAGATGGATCTTCAACAGTAACATAAAGCCTATACGTAGAAGTGCTACCAATATCTGAAGGAATAGAAGAAGGATCTTCAGTATAATTACCAGACGGTACAGCAGAAAACGCAGTGCTAATACTACCTATTTTTAAAATTGATTTATCAGCAGCTCTCCAAGTATTGTCTTGCTCTATCGTTGCTGTGCTAGATATAGTAGCATCTTGTGGGTGTACTATTGATAAATTTGCTGTTCTATCTGTATTTGTATTTATTAACGCGCCAAAATTATTACGCTCGTCTTGATTTCTTATAGCAATAGGATATTTAAATATCCCACTATTATTACCACCTACTTGATCCCATCCAGTAGACTGAGGTATAACCCAGTCTTTAGGAGTAGGTGATCCTACAGGATATTGATCTTGAACAATACTTAAAGGTATCTCTTGCATTTGAGCTAGAGTAACGCTTGTATTAGTAAAAGCATATACATAGTGCGTTATACCTTGCGACTCACCTAAAAGAGTTTCATCTCCACCATACGTAAGCAAAGATTGAGGCCCGTCATCGCTAGGTATGTATTGCCACTCTGTAGCAGCAGGGCTAACATGACTTATTACTTTTCCAGTAGAAGTGAAAATAGTCTCGTTACTAGAAAAGCTGCCGTCATAACCTGAGTCTATATATTCGTCGTAAAACATCTCTATAGAGTCTACATTGTCTGTAGCTATTTTTAATAGTATATAAGGATCTGTTTGTTGATATATAGTAAATGTTGATCTTAGTATTAACGGGTATTTATTATCTCTTACTTCAACAGTTAAAGTTCTATTGGCTAAACCAACGTCTATAGCGTTTACATCAAAATGATATGTGTACTGATTTTCACCTAAGTAAAACGGAACTTGGTCACCAGCCTGCGCCCAAACTGAACTAAAGGTAAAAGTAACGTCGCCAGAAGGTATATTATTTATTGCAAAAGATTTTGAAGCTTCACTTGTTAATGTTCCAGCTCCGTCTAAAGCATCTCCAGCGCCAACAGCGTCAATCACTAATTGATTAGATCCAACGTTAGTGATAGAGTACGGATTAGAGTTTTCAAGGCAATAATATGTAAAGCTATTAAACTCTACTTCACTAGGCCCTTCATTATCTCTTGTGTATTGTAATCTATATATATAAGAGTATGGGTTGCCAAATTGATCATTGATAGTTTGAATAGGCAGCCAAGTAAACTCACCGTTTTGACCGTCAGGGCTAACTGTCCACGAAAACATTTCATTAGCATCAGACTGTATAAAAGCTCTCATACCTTCAACACTGCTAGCTTTAAATTGCACATCACACACTACCATAGGGCCGTCTTCTGTAGCGGCGAAAGTAATAAGACCTTGCGCTTGATTAGCATAGGTGTTATCGTTTACTATGTTAAAGTTTGAAACCTGAGAAACACCTACAATATTTTCTGGGTTAGGTAAAATTTCTACAGTAACATTATTCCATATGTTATCACTATTCTCATAGCCGCTTCCTCTAACAAAAGGAATAGTAACTAAAGTTGCATTTACATCATATACTTGGTTAATATCGTTGAAGTTTATAGCTAAATTAAAGTCTATATCATTTGTCAACGTAGTGTTTGCAGCCCAGGTAATATTTACATTAACTTTATTATCTGGCGCAAATCCTAATGTAGTGTTTGAAAAAGTAATATTAGTTATTTCAACATTATTTTCTAGTATTTCTGCAAGATACTCTTCGTCTATACTAAATTGAGATTCTGCTATAAAATAACCTTCAGCTGGAGATATTAAAAAATTAGACTGCAACAAGCCGCCAACACCCACTTGAGTTACGTTGTTTATGTCTAATCCTTGCGATGATAATATATTTGGCATAATTTAATTTATTAATATGAGCTACTACTACTGCTACTGCTACTGCTACTACTGTAGCTACTACTGCTAGCACTAGAGCTACTACTAAAACCTTCAGCGTTAACAAAGCCATCAAACCCTGACTCAAAATTAAAGACAGGCGTTATGTCTACATCAAAGCCTGCGGCTGGAAGTGTTCCGCTTATAAGAGTTACATTTGATGTTAGATTACCTAAACCTTGAACTGAAAATTCTTTAGTATCTATATTAGTATCATCTATAGTTCCGCCATCTGCAACGTTAGTGTGTTTAGTTGTTACGCCTTTTACATAAGAAAACCATTTGCCTTCTTTATCTAAAAAGTATGTAGGTATTGATTCTTGCAAATTAGTATTTAAGTACTCGCCATACCAACCTGCTTTTTCAAATAAGTTATAATAATCGTTATCTTCTTCGTTTATAACAACTCTAGCTTGAGTGCCTTCATAATCAAAATATCTAAAAGCTTTTACTATGCTAGGATTATCGTTAAATATACATGTTATTGAAGAGCTATATTCTGTGCCGTAAAAAATATTGTAACCCTCTTTATCGTTATGATGTCTATATATTTCACCGTTTTTAAAGGTGTAGTACTTATTATTTAAAGTTAAGCCAGCTTCTTTTATAAAAGACTTAAAACTAGTCCAGCCATCTACAGTTTCGTTATAAGATAAAGTGTTTACTAGCTTTGTAGCGTTTAATTGTATAATTTCATGAATACTTATATTATAATCTTCTTTGTCACTATCAAAAGATCCTACAATTGCGTTGGCATTAGTTAAATGATCTTTAAACCAATCGTTCATACCTACTTTTGATATAGGTGTTATTCCGTCTCCAGAAAGTCTTATTACAGCGTTTCTTTGAACATCTGTAAAATAACATCTATATTCGTCTGCTGCAAAGCTTTCAGGGTTTTTAGATATACCGTAATCGCCTTTAAAAGGTACGGCTTGCCCTAAAACTTTGTCTGTAGCTAATAGTTGTTGTTTTCCATCAGCGTTAAATAAAGCATCTTTTTGAGATAACACCTTTAAACACTTTTTTTCACATATTGTTAAAAGATCATTATTTCTTGAAAACAATTTTTGTATACTACCGTAATCAGGATTTATTTGTTTTATAATGTTTTTAGACATTATAAACTCGTTAAATCTATTTAACCCTCTATTTTCATTATATATTTCAGAAAATATTATATCATTTGGCTTAGTATACTCTGAGTAGTTTACAATAGGCATGCTAGCTTTTACGCCACTTTGTTTTCCGCTAGTTATGTATTTAAAAAGCTCTGTACCGTTAAAGTCATCTCTAATAGTATCAGATTCTACACCGTTACCAAACGCAATGCAATTGTACCAAGGAAGACTATTGTATAAATAGCTAACACCGTTATCATAAGCTGTGTCATAGTGAACTATAGGGTTTAAATATATAAAATTATCTCCAATGAATAAGTCTTTACCTAAAAACGCCTCTACATAAGATCCATCACTATTTGTAAATCTAACTTTATAATTGCCCATAGCTACAAAATAGTTGAGATCTGAAGGCACGCTTAATCTTACTTTACAATAGTAGTCTACATCATTACTTGCGCTTTGAGCTGCGCCGACAGTTGTAGCGCCATCAACGCCCATTACAAAAGGGTTTGAATAGTGATCTTCGTTAAATATACCACTTATTATAGAAACATCTTCATGTATCGTTATTTTAGCTCCTTTTTTAATATATTTAGTTGCTTGCCCTTTTTCAAGTCTAATAGGATAAGCATCACCTATTTCATAATAAAGATCTAAGTCTAGCTTGTTGTCAGGCTCAACTTCAAACACAGCGCCGTTATTGCTACCTACTGAAGCTATAACGCCCTCAACAAAAATTCCAAGAGTAGAGTCTGCTGTTCCGTCAATATTAACTCTAGCTACTTTAACAAAAAACTTACCATCGCCCTCACTTGAGTCTAGCTGTAAACTATCTGGCACAGTAGTTCCTTGCAAAGCTGGATTTCCGTCTTCATCTTGACCGGTAACTTCACCTATTATTGACACAACTCTATGTCTAGCGCCTGTGTCTATTATAGGGTTGTTTGAATTGTGCTGTTTTTTAGATATTAAGTAATCTCCAGTTTTTACTTTATCTTTGTCTACAGAGTTAAACACTAAGTATACATAGTCTCCTTCATCTGAAGCAAACGCCGCTTCTAAAACTAAATTTTCATATTTAGAAGTGTTTTCTTTTATAAAGTATTTATATGTTTTAGCCCAAGACGGTGCGTTGTTTCTAGGAGATACTATCAAACTATTTTTATTAGGCGCTTTATCTTTTGAACAAGTAAAGTCCTCATCTTCACCAATTAAAACAGAGGACTCTCTTCCTAAGTCGTCTCTATATACAATGCCTAGATTATAATTTCTTTCTGATTTTATAGACTTTTGACCTTTTAAAGTTGGTAATTCAAACGTTGTTGAAGGAGCTGAGGTAATTTCAAAAGTAGAATTAGTAACAGTCATAACGTCTAAAAAGTTAGTGACCGGATCTTCATCAGACTGAACATGCAAAGATAAATTTTGACCTTCAGTTAAATAAACTTCTACTTCAGCTATTTCAATGTCGTAAGCAGCGTTTGGATAGTTTCCTAAAGAGTTAGCTTCAAATCCATTAACTATCATTTGATTTTCGTCGTTCCAAGGGCTAACTACAGGCGAGTGTTGATTACTTATAGCAAAATTATTATAGTAAGTCCAAGGAGAACTATTAAAGCCAGTCCAAACGCCAGTGTCTCCGTCAAAACTTTGTGCGCCTACTGTAGTAGTGATTGTTTGGTTTACTGGTCCGTTAACATCAATATCAGGTGATGATAAACCAACATTAACGTCTTGAACAGCAGCCCATATTGGACTGTTTAAACCTACTGCTGGCAGAATTGCAAGCCTAACTCTTCTTGGCCTAGGAGAGTTTCCATTGCTAAACTCAGAATAATCAGCTCTAACTCTAGCTGAAGCTTTTATTCTATAAAAACCTTCTTCAGGAGCTGTATAAACGCTAAAAGTATTTCCTGCCTCAAAGTTATTTCCTGGATCAACTTCAACACCCATTTTAATAGGCATGCTAGTCATCACTCCACCAAAGCTACCCATACTTCCGTTTAATAAATAATTTGTTGGATTGTTTACAAATATATCAAACCCATCGTTATTCTCTACAAGACTATTATGCGTTCCTTGACTAGCTCTAAATATATTTGCAGAGCTGAAAGAGCCGAGAAATCCTCTTGAGTCGCTTTGGATATAACTAACAATATTAGGTGTTATTGCATTGTTGTAAATATCAAACAAATTATAGTCTTGCGTGTAGTTAGCATACATTAATCTATTTGCTTGAATTTCTTGAGCTATAGCTTTTTTTGGAACAGCATCAAAAGTTCTTAGCAGTTGATCTGATGGAATTGTATATCCAAACAATCTTTCTTTTACAATTACAGAAGAAGTTTCATAAGAACTTGTCATTCTGTATTTTAGTAAGCCTTGTAACACTAAAGATGATAAAGGTGTAGCATTTTTATCTATAGTTCTAAAAACAAAAACATTATCTGATTTTGAGCTTTTAAAAGCTAACTCAATAGCAACAACGTCTTTTGGAGTGTGATCGTGAATAAAATCAGTTAAACTAATCTCTTCTAAAACATTTTGCATGCCAAGATTAAACCCGTCTTTTGGCGAATAAGAATAGTTGTCAGGCAAAAACATTGCTGTTGTAAAAGGGGCTAAACAAGATGTTTCGTTGTCAGCATATATATATCTATAAGAAAAACTAATAAAGTCGTTACTATATAACTCTTCTTTAGTAACTGAGTTAGCAAGCCATACTTCAGGATTAGCTCCAGCATCATAACCACTAGGATATTCACTTGTTCTTTTAACAACGTAATAACCGCCGTTTGTTGCGCTAGGATTGCTTCCGTAAACTTCTGTAACTTGAATTGTAATTGAAGAAGCACTGCTACTACCATCAAGCTTTAGTATTGTGCCTACAGGCCAAGCATCTTCTAGTGTAGTTTGAGGCTGTATATATATATTAGAGTTTAAGTTGTAAAGATTACCTGAAGCATTAACAAAAGACCAAGGCGCCCAAGGATCATCACTACCTCCTATTTTACTGTAAACAGGAATATCACTCACATTGTTAACGCTAGAAATAATCTCTGTAGCTTTCATAGCTGTTTCAGGATTAGGCTTCAACACCGTTATGTGAGATTCTTTTATATAATCTACTGGAAATAATTTTTTATTTTTCTTAGAAACAAGTATTGTATGCGGGCATCTGTAAATATTCGCAAAAGATGAGGTAGCTGGATTGCCAGCTATTGATCTTTGTATACTGAGTTTTTTAGGTTCATTTCTACCGTCAGACCAAAATAAATAGTCGTCTATTACGTTTATAGCGCTTATGTACGAGTTGCTAGGAGTAAAACTTGTTGGTGTGCCATCAACGTTAGTTTCTTGCTCTTTAGAATTACCTTTATTAAACTTTAAAACTCTTTGAGCTGTAAACTTTAAATAAACACCTTGGTTTCTCATGTTAGCGTTCCACAAAACACCTTCTACGCTATAAATTCTATTAGTTTTTATTTGAAAACTACCTGGAGGCCCTACTTGTCTAATGCTTTTTACTATTATTACATTTTCAGCGCCGTAAACATCGTTGCCATTAACATCTATAGCTTGAACTCTCATACCTACTCTTATATCTCCAGCGTTTGTAAAAGTGTCAGCTGGATAATCTGTATTAGGCAAAGTGTAGCTGTTGCCTTGGTAGTTGATAGTTATAGTATCATTAGCAAGCTCGTCAGTTTGCTGAGGCCTGTTATTAACTTGATAAACATCGTGAAAAAGTACTTTAGATGTAGTTAAAGAGCTATTAGTTTTATGTGGGGTTATTTGCTCTATTAAATCAGATCTTTTGCCAAGAAACATAGTTCTAAGACCAAAGTCAGTATTAACTTCAGTTTCAGTAAAGTTAGAGCTATCGCAAACAAAGTTATATATATGGTTGTTTTCTGCGTCGTTAAAAACACCAACAGTTTGAGCAGAGGGATGCTTTGAGTATGAGTTTGCATCAGCATCTGTTGCCCACTTAGTATTACCTTTTAATGTTTGAGCTGTTCCAACATCTGGACCTTCAGAGCTTGATATTTCAATATTTAAAGCATCTCTGTATTCGCCACTTGGAACAAGCCTTTCATCTAAGTCTTTATTCATTCTGGCTTTTAAAAAAGTTCTTTTTAATTCAGCCATTTACTAGTGTTTAATTTGTTTAGATCTACCTCTTAGTACTTGAGTTATTTCTTCTATTTTTATGTTTGAAAGTCTAAGCTTAGCTTGTCGTTTTGAAGCTCTAGCTTCTTTCTTTAATCTTTCTATTAGCCTATTAGGCATATTAGCTCTGGTAGAAACAATGGCATAAGCTATATATTTATATAAAGCTTCTTCTGCAAATTTATGAACCTGCGTTTCAGCTTCTGTGCCTAAACTATCGCTTATGTATTTAAGTATTATAGTTACACCTGAAAGGTTAGAGCTAAAGTGTATTTTACCTCTTAATTCGTCTATGTAAAAAGATCCGTTCGTTTGTGCAAACTGAGGATCTAAACCATATCTTTGACCCAAGTTGTAATCTACTATATCGTCGTCATAATCAAAGTCGTCCATGTTTTGTTCTGAAGGAGAGCTTGCCTGGTAATTAGCCCAAGTATCTGAGTCGGATGTTTCTATTTCATTACTTGAAAAAGCGTAAGTGCCATCTGCGTTTTGAGTTATTTTTTCTGGATTACTACTAACTCTAGCTGGATGTATAACGTGCTCTATGCCTGCCTTATCTGACCAAGTTAATTTAACGTAGTTAACATAATCTTGAGGCAAAGTCATTTGTAATGTTGTTGGTACAGATATTTCAAAAGCTTTTGTTGACTTAAAAGTATCAAAGCTTAATTCTTGTAAACCTCTTTTAGCGTGAAAAACAACATCAGTTTTTTTTATCTTACTTATTATTTTATCTTCTCCAACGTATGCTATTATAAATTGATCAATAACATTTTTTAATGAAGTAAATTGATAACCACCTAAGTTGCTACCTCCGTAATACGCGCTACCTGTTTCGTTAATTAAAGGCATATATTATGATTTTTCTTGTTGAACTTCTTTGTTATCTTTGCCTGTAGCAAATCCTTGTATATCTTGTTTTTGCATTGCAACACCAGCTAGTTCTAGTATTTTATTTACAATAGTAACTACTTCAGATTCGTGTAATTCAAAGTTAGTAGAGCTAGCGGCATCATACATTGCCTGTTCGTTAACAACAGTATAACCCCAATTACATTGAGTAGGTTTAGCTATATAATTATAAGAAACGCTACTAACACCTACGCTAGAAGGGTAAAGCGAAACCGAAAAACTTCCTATTGAACCAGTACTATTTTTTTCTAAAACATAAACTGGGTTTGAAGTTGAAGGCTTAGTTAAGGGAGAAGAGTTTACATAAACTAATTCGTTTGGTAATACTTTATCGACTTCAACAAATTCTCCTGAAGAGTTTGTAAACAATATCGTGCCTAATCTATATATATCGCTGTTAAGCGAAAGTTTTCTACTACTTACTTCGGCAACTTCTACATTGTCAAATAAAGCAAAGTCAGCAGCACCAGTATTGCCGTTACCAGATATAAACAGTTTTAAGTTAGTAAAGTTACCAACAGCACTAGCATAAACTTCTAAAGTACTATTAAATCCAGGTCCAAGAGTTGCGGAAGGAACGCCGTTAAAAAGAATACCTGCATTTGCCGTAGCATTATTTCCGCTAGTATTTAAGCTACCAGTATTAACGCTAGCTTTAGCTCTATACAAAGTACCAGCGGTAGTAGCGACAGCTTGAGTTGATCTAAACACATTATTAGCTGCATCGTTTTCTAGTTTTAAACTTCCAGTTCCAGCATCATGTGATTGACTACCTCCGTTTTCTGCTGCAGAAACTCCGGCAGTAAAACTAGCAATATCATCATCAAAAGTTCCGTTTGTAACTAAGTTAGCTCCAAAAGTAGCTAAATAACCAGGTGTGTTCGTAGTAGAAAGAAGCGTAGTTTGATTACGCTTAAATATAGATATTTTTTCATCAAGGCCTTCTAACATATCAGAATACTCAGTGTCATTGCCGTGAGTTCTACTAAACTGATTTATGTCATAAAAATATTGTTCAAATATCTCTAGCTGAGCTTGATTAGCAAATAAGTTAAATTCTTGAGGTGTAATGTAGCCTCTTTGCTCTTTGTTGGCGATTGCCAAAACTCTTTGATATACCGTGTCTATGCTTATCGCCATTTATTTTGTATTTTTATTATAGATGTTGAGCCACCTAAAAGGTGACCCAACTCTATAAATAATCACTTAGTTTAACCGCTTTTCAATATTGGAATATATTTCCATACCTTCATCAGTTTTAAACCATGCAGCTAACGCAGAATAAGGATGTTCATCAAATGGAACTGTCATTAGTTTTCTGTCGTTTGAGCCCCAGCTGAAAGTTCTTTGATCAGAAGATAGCTTTATAATACCTGATTCTGTAGCTCTAATACCAAAGTTTCTAAGAACTACATTTTCATCACTAACTAACTCTAAGAATAAAATTGGATTTTTCTTAGCATATAGTAGTAAATCTCTTCTAAGCTCTTTAGAACTCATCTCAGATACTTTAGAACCTACTTCTACTCTCATGATAGCTTCAGCCATATCAATATCAATATTTTTAGCAGCGTTTAAAGCTTCTATTTCTATTTCTATACTTTCTATTTCACTGACAGCGTTTGCAACTGGTTTTTCTTCATAGAACATTACATCTCTATCCGGATGGTATAGTGAAAGAAGTTTTTGTAATATTGTTTTTTCTCTTTCAACTATTAACATACCGTTTCTAAATACAATATGCTCTAATCTTTGGTCGCCTTTCATTTCATCTACAAAAACTGTTTTTTGATTTTGACAATACTTAAGTTCTCTTTCGTACCCTTTTTC
>Ga0098042_1000108_pt1 | contig 28787 bp, 50 predicted proteins | sample 9_EtaG_FD_75066 | JGI IMG/M metagenome (GOLD analysis project Ga0098042, IMG submission 75066) | Marine viral communities from the Subarctic Pacific Ocean - 9_ETSP_OMZ_AT15188 metaG | ecosystem: Environmental > Aquatic > Marine > Oceanic | place: Pacific Ocean | collected 2015-01-10
AGTTTTTTCCCTATGTAACCATAAATAAAGCTCATCAAACATCTCACTCCCAAAAAAAGTTTTTATATCAGTTGTTGCGCCTTCTTGCACTATAGGATTTCCACTTTCGTCTAAAGCTATTGATCCATCTTCAGTTAATACAAATTCGTCTGTGTGTTCATCTACCATATTAAAAGCAATATTGTATTGAGTTTGTATTGCTTCAATAACTCTTTTAAGTTTTATAGCAGGTTTTACTTCATTTTCTATATCTGAAAAACTACCTGTGTCTAATCTATTTGTGCTAGGCGTATCATAAGTATAATAATTTTTTAAAGTTATAAGAGGGACTACTATGTTTCTATTAGAATCATTAGTTGCTAAAACTCCTGTAGTTTGTAAACCAGTTTTAAAAGCATTTAATAAATCACTTAAATTATACTCAATGTCATATGCAGATAATGGGTTTAAAGAGCTTAAATCCTCTTCACCAAATAAATCGTTTAGACTTGATGGCTCTCCAAAGAAAACTACCTTATAAGAATAAGGCTTATTGTTTTTCATAGACACACCCTCTAATCTGATTTTACCATTCCTAAATGGAACAAAATTAATTTCTATTTTTGCAGATACTTGGAATCTTGCATCAAAACCATCTCTAATGTTAAAATTATAATAGTGTTGAAATAGTTTATTATTTGTTGCTGATGCTGGTAAATTAAATGTTTTAGAAAATGGTGTAAATACTTTACTTATATCAGAAATGTTCTGTATAGAATCTGTGATACTTATTGTTTCATCTTTGAATAAATCAACTCTAGTATCAGATATATATAATTGTACCTCACGCTTCATTTATAGTATATTATTAATAATTTGATTTGCTTGTTCTACTTCTATCGTGTATTGTATTAATCTGTCATTTACTGATGTTTTATACTTAAATGAACTAGATGTAACAACAACAGGCTGAGATGATATACCATCATAATCAATCCAAACATATTCACTTAATAACAAATCCTGCATTACATCATTATATGCTTCTATCATATAGTCTGTGTTTAAAGTATATCTTATATTCCCATTTTTATTAAATACAGCGTTTTGATGATGTTTCCTGTTATAATTAGACGAGGAATAATCAAATATATTTTTCTTATAATTATCTGCTTTTGTTCTTAAATTCTTTGTTGATTTTAAAAAGAAATAGTGATTCTGAGGCACTCCATTCTTATTGATAAAGTTAACTTCTATAGGTGTATAAGTAGGGTTGCATATTCGCTCTATTGTCCAAGTGTAATTACCTGATGTTGCTGCTACGCTTGTTGCTGAGGTGCTTATCGTTGCAAGAGTTGCAGTACCACTATTCATATCATAAGCATATCCTGCTGTGTTATCTGGTAGATATATAATTTGAGAACCACCTGTGTTAGTAAGTTCAGCATTAGTATTGTTTATAGCTGTATTTGCACCATCTGTAAATAAAGAATAACCAAAATAACCTGTGTGTGTAAATGAAGAGGTAGCTAATTGTGTGCCTCCTCCATCTATAGCATCATATGCATACCAAGTCCCTGAAATTGCTACAGTATCTAAAAGAGATACATCTACGTTATAATAATCTTTAGCTAAACTAGCTATTTCAAATACAGTTCTGTTTGATGTAGCATTTTTAATTATTGTATATCTTAAAGTACCATCTATTGTTAATTCTAACTTAGCAGATAGATGTGATCCTGTTGTAATTGTCTCGAAGTACGGACTTCTTAATAATATATTTGCCATAATTAATTTTTGTTCATATTTTGTGGAAAAAACATTTTGTCTTGCTCTATGTCAAAAACAAATGCATCTCTTAATTCTTGTGGTAGATATTTAAACGCTCTTTGAAAAGGTTTGGTAAAAAACATACTAGGCTTTATGCCGTGTTCAAATATACCTCTTGCTACTGCATATTGTAAAGATTTTCTAGGTACAAATTTCCCTGCTTTATCTCTAGTGCCACTTAATCCTTTTCTTACTACCCATCCACTAAATGCTTTGCTTGGAGGCATCTTTGTTCTATAACTGTAAGGAGTGTTGTATTTTGTTTTTGTACCACTTACACCCAAGTCTTGAAATGCCCCATAATCTTCCATACTAAATAACAAGTCAATGCTGTCTTTATATTCATTTATTCTATAGTCAATACTATTGTATAAATTCTTAGTAACATTCTTTCTTTGCTTAGTAAGGTTACTTTTTGATTGTTGTACCACATACTTAGCAAACTTGTTTAATATGTCTTTAGTGTCTTTTAGTCGCATAGGTTTATATCGTTTGCTACAAATACATCAAAAGTGCAAGTAACTCCTGCCATTAGATTTTCAAACCTTTCATAGAAAAATTCACACGAAACCTCTCCATCTAGTTGGTATAAATCCATATGTATTGTTCCTTGCCTTAATGCTCCTACTAATCTATTGACTACGGCTAATTGTGTATTAATAACATTTTGCTCGTTATTATTACCTCTAAATATATCTGTGGTTTCATCTTTAGATTGATCTACTACATCCATAGCTAAAACACTTATGTTAAATTGAAGCACTTGTTCTTGTATTGTAACATTGTTAACTATAATATGGCTTAAAGGGAATATGGTTTGTTTAGATAAATCTATCTCTGTTATATCGCCTGTTGTTACTGTGTTAACATTCTCATCAGCTAATAACTGTGTCTTAATAGTTTCTGTTATTTGATAATATCCTCTTACTCCTTGATTACTCATTTATTTTTCTTTTTTTTCTTATTTGTGTATATGTTAATGGTAGAGCTACTAAAATCATTAACGTAAATATATTTAAGTGTGGCTCTCCACATAATCCGAATAAGTGTTCTAATATTTCTATCATTTTTTCATTTGTCTTTTAATTTGTTTTGCTTCAAGCTCTGCTTTATCTTTCATAAAACTTAAAGCATATAAACATTCGTGTATATTTAATTTAGTGATATTTTCAAATCTTCTAATATCCCCTTGAGAGAGTGTGAAAATTGATTGATACCATCCCCACTTCTTTCCAAAATTTGCTGTTGCACTATATTCATTTCCTCCTCCTCCTCCAAATAATTCAGCATAGTTCTCGACAAGTCCGTCCCTAAATGATAAAAAAAAAGTATAGAACCTAACACAGCATCCATTGGCATATCCTTCATTTTTTCAGAATCATCTCCTGTATATTCACTTACTAAATATTTATCTCTATATCTTTGGGTTATTGGACGATAAAGAACAGCCATTGCTTTATGCATATTATCAAAGTCTCCTATATTAGTATCTAAATCAACATACTCTCCAAAAGTCATATCTTCTAATTTTGGAATAAAACCATAATCAATACCATTCATTTTAAATTCTTTAACTAGAGGAGGACTTTGATTAAACATTTCACTTAGCACACTTGTAATATCTCTTATGCTAGTAGCTTTCATTTTTAAAACTAAATCTGCTTTAATACCACAAAATATTTCTATCATCTTGATAGCTAAAAATGTCTCATCTTCATTTTTGTCTTGTATACTAAGATACTTCTGATATTGTTCTAGTGTAATTTCGTTTAGTGAATCTGGTACTATAACTTCTTTTCTCATACATATATAACGTAGAAATAAAAAGTTTTAGAAACTATTGAATTATGTATTTCCCTTTGTTTGGGTTTTTTAATTGCATCATTAAAGCGTATCGTGCTGCATCAATGCAATCAGGATGTAAGCCTGTAGGTTTTTGTAGATTGTTACCTTCTTTGTCTTTGTCCCAAATATAGCCTTGGAGTTCTTTAATAAGATTCTTAGACTTAGAGGTTACATAGATTTCATTTTGGTTAATTAGGTTAATACCATAGACTATTGAATCTTTACCTTTTGTAACTGGATAAACTTTATGCCCATAGTTCCTTAACTCTTGTATTGACTTAGGCTCTGCACTATCTGCGTATATGTGTTCTAGTATATTGTTCTGTTTTATGAAGTAGCTTAAATCTCTATTTAACATTCCTTTACGATATAATACCTCATCAAAGATGTAAGCATCATTCCATTTATAAAGTCTTATAATTGAGCTTGGATCTACAGAATATCCAAAATCTAAGCCTGCGCAAAGTAATCTAGCTTCTTGTGGTATTTGATCTATAGGTTTCCAATCAGGAATACATACACCCTCTAAACTACCAATCTGTCCTAGTCCGTACACCTTCCACCAGTTAGCCCAATAAGTAGATGTCTTAGCTTTTACTTGAGCTTTCTCTATTTCTTTAATTATTGATTCTGGTAAACTGTCATTGTCTTTATAGGTTAATGTTATAAAGTTCGCATCTTGCTGTCCTATTAATTCTTTGTCAACCCAAAATAAGTTAGCAGGGTTATAGTCGAGCCATATATTGCCTGATGTTCTAACTGCTAGTTGTTGGTAGGAATCAAAGCTCACATTGTTGCACTCATTAATAAATAAGTCTGTTCTTCTTGCACCTCTTAATTTGTCTGGCTGATCTGTGCTAAAGAATTCTATATAACTACCATTACTGAATTCGTATTTTAAGGTACTCTTATTAAACTTTCTATCATCATACCTATTCAACCCCTTTAAGATATTAAGAAAGTCTTTTAAAGCACCTCTACGAAGATGAGGTATTGATTCTGCTACTATGCTTATTTCTTTTGATTTGTTACGAATTGCATAGTCTATAAGTATGGCTATTATAGCTATTGTTTTACCTGCAGAAGAACCTCCTCTAATTATACGAACTCTTTTGTCTAGTTCTCGAAGTTTGTTTAGTGCGTAGGTTTTGGATATTTGCATTAATCAATAAATAAAGGTACATCTTCGTTTATGTGTATGTCCTTTGTTTCTTTTGGTTTACCATATCTATAACCCATATACAAACCCATAGCTCTCATATCTCCACTAAGAGCTTTTTCTCCTAACTTTTTAATTACTTCTTCTTTGTTTATAATAGTATCGAGCTTGTCTATTAGATCTTGCTCTTGTTGTTTAGGCTTTCTACCTGCACCCTCTCTTTTACCTCCGTGTTTACTCATCTTGAAAAAAACTTGATTATTCAAGTATATAACGTTAGTTTTCAGGATTTTGTTCAGGTAGTCTTTTTTTAATCTCTATAATCTCTTTAGATATTTTATCTACCATTATATAAAGATTAGCTGTTATTCTTTCTATCTGTGCTATCTTTTGTTTATGTGTCCATTTCTTATCTTTCAAAATAATTCTGTTTGAGTTGTATCTTGTTTTGTCATTATTCCTAAAGCTGTGTCTAATATAGTTTTTCCTGCTTCATAATCTACAAGGTTTCTTGCTATTTTATTCATTCTTTGTTTTCCTTTATATTTTCTAAAGTCGTAATCGTGAAACTCTGACATAGCATTTATTAAATTTTTTGTTCTTGATAAGTCAGGATTTTTTCTTTTACTTAATATGTTTGGCAGTCTAAAATTACACCAATATAAATGCCTACCTCTTTTCTTTGCAGGTATCAATGGCTCATAGAAAGGTATAACATTTTCAACTACATATTGTCCATTATAATAATTATCTAAAAAAATTACTTCTTGATATAGTGCCATATCAGGATATTTTGGTGTCCAATTATCTCTCGTATATTGGCTGATATTTATTCTACTATGACTTGGACAAGGAGGAGAACTCCAAATAAAATCATACTCTTTATAATGTTTTAACAAGTATTCGTGTGCATCTGCTACTATTACTTTATCTTTTAGAAATCTCTCTTGATATAATCTTGCTAATTCCTCATCCCATTCTACAGCTGTAATATCGTGGTTATCTCCCCACTTATATCTATTACCTCCCAAACAAGCATAAAGATTTAGTATTTTCATTGTTTAGATAATAATTTATAATCGTTTAAATATACTTCTAATATAGGTTTAAACTCACTTATAGATGATATAGCTAAATGATCTCTTTTTGCCATCTTTTCATATTGTTTAAATAAGTAATCTACTGCTTTTTTGTTTTTTTGTGCTTTAGCGTATGCTACTTTGATAAATTCTCTTACACAATACGCTTGGATTTTTTTGTAACCATACTTTTCGTATAAGTTAGATATGTTATATAATAAATATTTAGCAAATTGTAAATCTTCTATTTTAGCTGTTCCTTTTTTAAATTTAGAGTTGTTATGTCTAAAGAATATGTTTATTATGTTTCCTACTGATACATTGTTAGAGTTGCTCATATAAGCATCATAAACTGTTTTGTAGTCATCGTTATGCTTTGCAAATGCTTTGAGGTAATCAAACATACTCCAAGCTTTGTTTCCGTTGTTTAGGCTAATAATACAATCTAAGTGTTCTTTAACTTGTTTTGTGTCTACCCAATCTACTATGTATGCAGGTACTGTTTCTTGTTTGAGTAGCTTTGCACTCTCTATCCTATGGTGTCCCTCTAATACATCACCTGTTTTTGATACTACTATTGGCATCATCCACCCATAATCTATAAGTTTTGTTTTAAAGTTATGTGCGTGATTAAGTGTCATATCTCTGTTGACTGTTGCATACTTTAGTTTATTAATTGAGTAATTTGGTTTATATATTCCTTTTTTAATTGTTTCCATTGTTTTTATATTTAGTTATTATTCAGTTCCTGATATTATATGATCTGAGGAATGAAACTTATCTCCCTCTATTTCTTTTTGTAAGTGTGCTAATGCTCTCCAAGCAATCTTTGCTGAGTGTCTTACTCCATCTATATCGTGCATACCATTTTCCATTAAGTGTCGCATAAGTGCATCTAAATCGTCTTTGCTTTTTTCTCTATCCCAATGTATCTCCTCGTCAGGATGATGTTGTTTACTTCCTATGTAGCTTACTCTTGATACTTCGCATAGTGCATCAGGAAAGTATTTTACTAGTCCACTATACAAGGGTATCTGCTTTCTCTTTTGTTTGTTCTTTTCCATCTATATTTTTTAAGGGTAATTTATCTACTATTTTTAAAAGTCTTTTTAAGTCTTTTGCTTTAGTGTAGTCTATTATGTGGTTTAATAGCGCTTTTCTTAATTTTGTTTTGTTTCTTACTCTAAGAAGAACTATATCAAAATACTTATCTAACTTTGGATTGTATCTCCTATTCATTTCAAATGATCTTAAACTATGTATTGCTGTTGCGTGATCATAATTCTTTCCATTAGATTCGTAAAATTCTTTTATCTCTTTAAACTTCATATCGCAATGATGTCTAAGCATAAACGTAAGTAAACTTCTTATCTCTACAAATTCTCTTTTTCTTGTATTAGAAAATAGATTTATTTGTGATATATCAATAATGTCTTTTGCTATTTTATTTGCCTCGCTCATAATGTCCCTTTAATGCAGTAACTATCCAAGTCTGCTCCGTTAATAAAAAATGTTTCAAATGTTTCTATTGCTTTTGTTACTTTAGCTTTTCCTTGTAAATAAAACTCCTCACTAACATCATAGATACCTATATCTAATGATCCTTTGTCTATAGCTGCAAACTTAAACTCCTCGTAAGGTTTGTTAAATAGTTCTGAGTATAAATATACTTGTACATCATATCCATACTTTCTTGCAGCATAAGGAAATGCTTTTAAGTCGCTTGTTGTTTTTAAATCTACTAATCCTTTTCCTAAGACATCTGCTTTGCCTCTAAACGGATAACCCTGCACCATACCTATTGCAGGAACTTCAAACTCGCAGTCTGTTATTAGTTGTAAGGCGTGTTCGTTTCTTAGAAAGGCATCAGCTAATCTCTCTGCATCTCTTTTTTGTTTCATAGTAAAAACCTTTCCGTGTTCTTCTTTAGCTAGTTTATAAGCCTTTGTGTTTTTGCTTTGCACATCTACAAATATTTGTGAGCTAAAAACTTCTGGTTCAAGTATTGCTGTATGAAATAACCAACCTGCATCTAAAGCATTTGATTCTTGTGATCCGTATTCTGTAACGTATTTGTATTTCTTTGGACTATCTAATAGTAGTTTGATAGATGAGGAACTGAGTGCAGCTTTGCCTAAGTAACCATAGTAGAACTCATCATCTTTCATTAGCTCTAGTATCTCATCCTCTCTAAACGTTTCTCCGTTTAATAATTGTATCATAATTATTCTTTACTTTCTTCATTAGTGCTTAGATAAACTCGTGAGTGTTTTGGTACTCTATCGTATCTTGCTCTTTTAGAATCTTCTCCTTGTATTGCTCTTGATCTTGCCTTGTCAATATTACCATTGTGTATAAGGTGATTCTCTAAATCAATTATCTTATATCGGTGTTTAACAAGTAGCCTCATAGCTTTATGAATTTTATCTACCTCTTCTCTATAGCTGTCAAATATTTCGTTATAAATTGGCATATTTTTTTATTTTAAGTTTAAGTTTTTCGTTTTGTTTCTCTGCTTTTCTTGCTCTTTCTATTGCTCTGTTTTTGGCAAGTCTGTATTCTCCAAGAGCTTTTTTATGTAGTCGTATATTGTTGGAGTATTCTTGAAAGTAATAAATAACTCTCACAATAGATTCAGACATCTTCTCTAAATTCTTTGTTTTTCTTTTATCTATTCTACTTTTAATTATAGAAGAAAGAAAATTTAGATCAGTCCAAATCTCTAGTTCCTTAAGATTGTTTATCTTTTTACCCACAATAATTCTTTGTCCAACATTCAAAGGTTTCATTCCAAACCATAGGTTTCCAACTAGGATCAATCTCTGATCTCCATTTAAAAGTCCCTGTTACAACTAAATCATCTAGGATTTCTAATCTGTCTATTAATACTTTTTTCATAATTATTAGTTTTATTTACTGCTAATATACAAAAAAATACAATATAAACAAATGTTAATTACTTTTTCTTAAAAATAGATGAACAAACTGCAATTCTTTGGTTTGCATCTTTATATTCGTCAACCATTACTTTGTTGTTCATACAGCGTTGCATAAAGTCTTTTCTTGATTCGTATTTTTTAGGTTTAGGAAGTGGCATAATTAATGTGTATTTTATGAGCGTCTCTTTCATCCAGTAAGTAGCACTCTTTGTTGTTTCGTTTCTTAGTCCATAAAGTCGTATCTGGACAATACAACTCTACAGTTTCTTGTTTAGCTAAATCATTTAGCCAAAATATATAATGTCCTTTAGGATCAGCTACAAAGTATAAAGCCTCTGCATCCTCAGCTAAAAGTTTATCAAATTTATATTTTTCTATCATTTTTTTGTCATAATGTTTTTTTCTCCATTTAATTTCCATTACAACTGACTTGCCTTTAGGGCTTGTACCTATACAATCAAAATGCTCATAACCACCACCACACCACTCTAAATGCCATCCTTGCAGATTTAACAGACTTACTATTGATTGCTCAAACTTATGTACTTTACTTAGACTCATATATTTTATTTATATCTTCTATCCATCTTTTGTAAACTTTGCCATTGCAAGTGCAAGGTTCTTCATACTTATGAGAAAAGAGTTTAGAGTGTAAACTAGCAACCAGTTTTATTTGTTGTCTATTTAATTCACTTTGCTTTTTTCTATTTAAGAATTTTTTCCATTCTTTTTTATCTTTTTCTACCATAGCTTTACTTTGTTTGCTTTGTCTTTTCGTTTGTCGCATCCACAATCATCACCCCATATTTTTTTTACAATCCATTTGATTCCTGTGAACGTTGTAATCTTTTCTATTAAATCTCCTAGTCTCATAATTCTTTATATTTTGAAAATAAAAATCGTTTTATTAAATAAGCCTTTTTAGTTTTTGTATCTCCTCTACACACAAACTTTCTTTCTTTGCAATTATGAATTTCTATACATTTTTTTATGTTATCAGTTAAAATCCAATTATATTGTTCTCCATCATATATAACCCAGTATTTAGCTTTTGTTGTACTTATTCCTGATGGTGTGTTATTAGATTCTGTTTCTATAATTATATTTCCAGTTTGACTTGATCTTTCATCAAACTTAACCTCTATACCAAAATCTAACTCAGGAACATAAATGTCATATTCTTTATAATATCCATCTACTATATATGCTTTACTATATTTGTTTTGTATTTTATTCAAGATATATCTTTCGTGAAATTTACCTCTTTCTAAATCTCTTTTAAAATCTTCTACCATTCTATATTTTTTTTAATTATCATCTTAGTATTTTTGTAAGTATTATACAGGCTATAATAACTTATCCCTGACTTTTTTGATAATTCTGCAATCGACATACCCCCAGAAATTAAATTAAATACTTTAGCATCATACCAAAACATTTTATCTAGTAAGGTGTTTAGTTGTCGCATTTTCCCTGTTATATCTTTGTGTTTTGTTTCTTGCTCTGGCTGTGTAAATTTTTCTAAATATTCAACATTAACTTTCTGTATTTTAGATTCCTTTCTGCATAAATCTAAAAACAAAGATTTTAAGGTTCGATACATATAAAAATAATTTATATCATCTTCATAATTTATATTTAAACCTTTATCAAGTAAAGTGTTGATTTTTAGATAAGCCTCCTGCACGACATCTTCACACAAATAACCTTTGCACCCAAAAGACTTTACAATCCTTATCCAGGTTTTGTGCTTACTAGCTAATTTCTCAAGAGTTGTCAATTGTTAATTGTTTTTTAGTTCTATACTTTATTAAATTTGTACCACCTATTTCAAAGCCTACGTTATTAAGTATTGACTTAAATAGTATTGGTGATTCGTGGCTTGTTGGTTTATATCCTAACGACATTTCCTTAACCTTAGCTACATACATTCTCGTATACATCCAAGAATCTGGTGAAGCTATCATTCTATGTATAATTAAGAAGTCATCACACCTATTTCCATTTACGGCTCCTCCTTCAGCATCTCCAATAGTAGGAGGCATTATTTGTCCGCCGAACTCGTGATTTGCACTATATCTAGTTCTTAAAGCATTTGTAACTGCGTGGCAACATATCCAAGTTGATACGTTATATTTTTTACAGAATAACCGAATCTCAGTTAAGCACTCATAGCTGTATTCATAACCATTTGTATTTCTTAAATCTTTTCTTAGTGAGTTTATAGGATCAATTAATAGCCCGTCATAATTCCAAGCCTCTTTAATGTTTTTAGCTAAGTCTAATAATTCTTTATAAGTGTACTGTCTGTTTATGTCAACAAACTTAAAATGATTATATACAAAATCTCTTGATTTTTCGTAATCTGATTCTTCTATTTTGTTTATTGGTTTGCCTTCTAAAAATTCAATAAGTTTTTTTATGAGCTGTACAGGATCGTTTTCAGAACTAAATACTAACCATTTAATTTTATGTTTAATTGAATAGAGTAACATTAGATAAAATGTAAAGTGTGTTTTACCAACGTTGTTATGTCCGAGAATAAAATTCATATTACCAGCAACAAAGCGGAATGAAGCATCTAGTTCTTTATTACCTAGCTTTAATGCCTCTTTGACTTTACCTTTTCTAAAGTCGTTTAGTTTGTCTATATGTTCATCGTAGTTTATAAGCATAAAAAAAGGGGGTACGAAACCCCCTATATTTAAATAGTTAATTAGAATGGAAGATCATCTTCTCTGTCTGGAGACTGAGCCTCCACCGCAACTTCTTCTCTGTACTCTCTTACACTCCATCCGTTAAGAGTTGTAAAATAAAGAACTTTGCCCTCTTTGTTTTCCCAAGCTCTTCCTCTTACATTATAATAAACCTCAACATTGTCTCCTACTTTCCAAGCATCTAATAATCCTACATTGTTACCTGTAAAATCTAATGACACTACTTGTGGATATTTTTCATTAGTTTCTATTACTAATTTTCTGAATGTAAAGTTTCCTTTTGTTTCTGTTTCTTGTATTTGTTTTACTTTTCCTTTTATTGACATTTTATTCATTTTTTATTTGTTTACAAAATTGATTAATATTTGAGCATCTCCCATAACTGTATGTATATCAGATTGCGGATTACCTCTATGGAAATCTACTGCTGCTTTTACCATACTTTGTCTTATAATAAGTTGATCTTTACTTACGTTGTTTACTGTAGGTAAAGGATTATATTCTAGCTTTGCTGTTTTGTATTCCTCGTTTGTTACTTTGTATTCGACAGTATCTCCGACAGACTTTTTAAAATCTCCTTTGGCTAAGAACTGAAATTCTTTACCATCATCAAATCTGACTTGATACTTGTTAAATACTCCTGAAGCGTTTGAATATTCGCCTCTAGGATTAATGTGTGTGATTTTTCCTTTCATTGTTTTTATTTAATTGTGTTTGTAATTGATTAATCTTAAACTCCATAGACTGTATTCTTCTATAATACAATTCTATAAGTTCGTCTTTTGGTGTTTCCATTGTTTTTGTTTTTATAAAGCTACAAAAAATATTTTAAATACAAACTTTTGTTAATAAAAAAAGAGGCTTACCGAAGTAAACCCCTCTTAAAACAAAGGAAAAAAACTATAACAAATTTATTTTTTCTTTATATTCATCTATCAAATCTAATAAATCTTGATCAGATTGTTTAATTATTTTCTTACTTTCTATTAACAATTCCTCAGCTATGTTATAGCCATATTCTTTATTTAAATTAGCTCCAAAAATATATGCTTGTCCATATCTCATACAGTTACAAGAATAACATTGCACCCTACAATTATCTTCCCTCCATCTTAGTATTCTTGATCTTCTTGAAATAAAGTGTCCATTTTGCATACCCTCACCTTTCCAATATGCTTTTTTGTTACAAGTATAGCATTTTACTATGCCATTTTTGTCTGCATATTTTCGCCTTATGTATTCGCTAAATACAGCATCTAATTTTTTAACTAAATTTTTTCTTGAAGTTTTTCTAGGCATTATTTGAAATTACAAAAAAAATATATAACTTCGCCTATATATATATAATATATACTCATCCCTTAAACAACTTACTCTGTGAATTATATATATTAATTATATATACGCCTTTTATTTCTTAAATAAACTTGTAGCTTTTTCTGTAGTTCTTCCACCAAAGTAAGCTAACACAACAGCCATCATTACTTTTTCAAAAGTATCATTCCAAGTATCGTTAATATGAAATGGTATGTTTTCTATACTGTCTAATATACCTGCTAAAGAAAATATACAAATACACCAAACTAATACTAATGGACGTACATTTTTACTTAACCAAGAATCAGACATTGTATCAGCCTGCCACCTTGAAGTAATAGATTGTATCTCTTTATTTTGTTGATCGTATATTAGCTGTTGTAACTTGATTTTATCATCCTGACTAACCTCAGCTTTTGTTATTTCTGCAATAGCTTCTTTTGGACTTGTAACACCTTGTAACACATTACCTAATGTCGGATTAATAAGACTTGCTGCACCTAATAGCATCTTTCCTACTGTACTTTCTTTAAAAGATTTTTTGCTCATTTTATTTCTTTTATAATATGTTTTTCTTTAAATTCTTGCCACCACTTTTTAAAACTCTCCCAATATGTTTTAATTTTTTTGATCATAATAAAATCTCCATTTTAACTGTATCATTAATAAATATATGTTTATTTCTTCATACTCAAATTCCTCTGTCATAGGAAAATAATTAAACCCTAAATTTATACCATTAGGCAATAGAAGTATTATAGAAAAGTCCATTAAAATAATTCGTATCTTGTTTTGCCGTTTTCTCTTATAGCTCTTAAAACTCTATTACGATTAAGTTTTTTTGAAACATAAGAGCAATGAATCCAATCAGGATTATCGTTAGTTCCAAACTCGTATATAAGTTGATCAAAGTCTAAATTCTCTCTAATGTAATTAAACATCTCATAGTTAGTTTTATGCCCAAACACATCATCAATATCTATTGCTTGTCCTTGACAATGTTGCGACTTGCTTGAGCCACCTATTGCAGTATTAACTTCTGGACTTCTAAAAAAAGATGTAATCTTTATAGCACCACCTACATACAACCTAAGAGGTTCAAAAATAAATTGTGCTACTTTATACATATTTTCTAATTGATCTTCGTTGGGTACATTCTCTATGCCTCTACGCTTGGCTGTTGCGCTGTGTACTGCTTCTTTATAAGAAATATGTTTGCTTATTTGCATTTATTAGAATTTTATGTTTATACCTGTTTTAATTTCTTGTATCTCTCTACCCCAATATGATTGATAGTTATATTCTGAAAATAACCCAAACCATTTATTGATTCTAAAACCAAAGATAATTCCACTTTGTATATCTACCCATTTATCGTCTCCTATGAAATTATCATAAGAATATCTTTTATCTCCCTCTAAAAGTTTGTGGTAACTTAAAGCATTTGCGAATGCGTGAATCCAAACATTCTTTCGGTAGAAATAATAATCTAAACCCAAGACACCAGATAAATAAGTAAACTCGCCTATCTTTGCTAGTTCTTCGTCATTATATCTATTTACAACTCTACCAAAGTGTAATCGTCTATAGTCCTCATCTGACGAACTTATAAGGTTATTATTAGCATCATACCATAGATAATCATAGCCTAAAGATTCTTCTGTAAAAGGATCAATCATTTCATATATTTGATCTGTATGGTTGGCATATTCATAGCTTAAAGTCCACCAAGCGTAATCCTCAAGATACTTTTGTATTGGATTATGCCCATAAGCAACAGGATTAGTACGTGCAATTGCGCCAAAACTTAAATTAAGTCTTTTACCTATCGGAATTTTAAATCGTGCATCTAAGGAGCTGTATTCAATATCTACAATATCGTTTTTTAGGTGTTCTGCTTTTAGTATGTAGTTTTTACCAACGTATCTTACAAAGAATTGTTTATTTATAAACTCTCTGCTTTGTTGCCTACCATTTGATATGTTAAATAAATATTCTAGTCCATCTACGTTTCCTACGTTAGAATTTTGTGTTACGCTTCTTGATTCGTTTCCGTCATACCAATTAACTCTATCTTCATAAGAAAATCTAGCAATCTTCCTAATACCAAAGTTAAATGCAAAGTTATTAGGGTTTTTTACTGTAGTTTCAATTAATTCGCTTTCTTGTGTTACATAAAACGTCTGTCTGCCCTGTAAACTATTGTTTTCTGAATAACTTACATAAGGAGTTGAATACTTAAATATATTCTTAAAGAATGTTTTAAACTTGTATTTCTTTACGATTTTATCTTCTTTTTTGTTTGGCTCACCGATTACCTGTGAAAATAATGTAGTAGCAAACAATAATAGTACAATGGTTAGTAGTTTTTTCATAATTAAAATTTATCTTGGAGTAATATTTCGATTTCTTCAGAAAGAGTATCTTCCCAATTTTCAGGTAGCTTTAAATCTATACCACTTTCTATTTTTAAAATCTCCTCTCCGTTATTGTATAGAATTATTGTAGGTAAATATTTTACCTTTTCTTTAGCAAACATTTTAGAATGTTCACTCATAAAGTAGGTTTGTAGGTTGTAATCTTTGAATTGTTTTAATGATATTTCCTCAACAAACTTTGCAGTATAGTTGATTACTGTAATATCATCTTTATTCTGTGAATTACAAACAGCCGTTACAAAAAATGCACATAGGGCTATTACACATCTCATTATCTATTTTTACTGATTTGATATAAGCGCTCATCAATCTTTCCTAATTGATCTTTAATTTCGCTTACATCTTCATTCATTGTTTCTTGTTTTTCTTCAATACGTTTGATAGTGCTTCTTACTAACTCATCTTTATATTGAAACTCTATAGGATTGACAGTATTGCCCTCTAAAGATTCGATGCTCTCAGTATTGTTTGATACACTAGCTGACAAAGTTATATAGGTTGTTGCTATAGCTACTGCACCTGTAATTATAATACCGATAGTTTTTAAATCTAAGGTAACATTAGTGTCCTCTCCTATTTTAGCCATCTTTCTTTGATTTTTTTTGTTTAGCCTCGTACTCACTCCACCCTTCTGGTGCATCACCATCCCATTCAATATTAGCGCAATTTCCGTGTAATTTAATTATGTGAGAATGAGGAGTAGGTATGCTATTAAACATAGCAATTAAATCTTCTCTGCTTTTAAATTTATAATTCATCCTTTTCTTCTTTTTCTTTTTCTATGCTTTCATTTAAAATCTTTACAATTTCTTGTGCTTGACTTAAAAAAGCAATAGGTAAAGTATTAATAACTTGATTTACTCTGTTAACTTGTTCTTTTGTTATTTTCATTTTATATATTTTTTAATTTATATAAAGTTACAAAATTAACTTGGTAAATCTTGATAATCGTTTGCATAATCAGCAGGTAAATATGATTCCATTGAGCTTATTTGTTCTGCACTTAACTCATTCTTATAAAAGTCATTAGCTAAAACCCATTTAAAATGCTCTTTTATAGCATCTAAATTTTCATCTGCTGCTGCTTGTGCTAACTGCCCATCAATCTGCCCTGTAATTACTGCTTTATGACTGTCAGGTGTGTTTTCTGATGTTATTATGTTTCTATACATTTTTATTATTTTTAATTATTAAGCGTTTTCTAATGCTGTTACTTTAGCTGATAAATCTTGTATCGCCTTAACAAGTACAGGTACTAATCTTCCGTATGTTGCTTCAAGTCTGTCAGGGTTTTCATCATAAACTAAATTTAAGAAATCGTCATCTACTGATTGTAATTCCTGTGCGATGAATCCAATATCTTTAGCACCTTTACGAGAGCTTGTGTAAGTATCGCCATACTTGTCAGTTTCTTCTCTATTATCCCAAACAAACTTTTTAGGTTGTAAACTATTTATAAAATCTAAACCATAAGGTAAATCTTCAATACTTGTTTTATCTCTTTCATCAGATAATGAAGTAATTGTTGTTACTTGACATCTTAAAGTTGCAATAGATGAATTACCTAACGTAACTACGTTTGCAGCACTATTTGAACCCTCGTTAGAATTATAACCTATATTAATTACGTTTGTTCCTGTCGCAGATGAATGTCCTGCTTGTCCTCCAATACAAACTCTAAAATTACCTGTTAAATTACCATCATCAGCAGCATAACCTACTGCAACATTTTGTGAAGCAAAAGTTTGATTTTGTGCGAGTAATGCTTGTGCGCCAATAGCAACATTCCTGTCTCCACCTGTTTCAGCAGGTAGTGCATCGTGTCCTATTGCAACATTATCATTACCATCTGTGTTTACAATCATAGCACCTTGCCCTATTACAATATTTCTTGCTCCTGTATTTAAAGCTACTGCACAACCACTACCTACTATGGTATTTTCCTCCCCTGTTGATAAATTTTCTCCTGCTAAATGCCCTATTGCTGTGTTAAATGAGCCTGTACCATCATAATTAGCTTGATAACCAACATTAGTATTTCCGTGTGATGTTGTGTTTGTACGCCCTGCTTGATGTCCTATGTTTGTATTAGCAATACCTGAAGTATTAGAATATCCTGCTTGGTAACCTATAGAAGTATGATCAGATGCTGTTACGCTTCTACCTGCATTATTTCCTACTGAAGTATTGTTACTAGAGCTTGTATTAAAACCTGCATTCTCTCCTACAAATACATTATAGTTTCCGTTATTATTTTTTCCTGCGTGATAACCGACTGCTACTCCTTTAAATACATTAGATGCAGAAAAAGCACCCTCTCCTATTGCTACGTTATCCTCATCTCCTGATACCCCTGCTCCTGCATCGTGTCCTATAAATGTATTACTTGAACCTGATGTCAATGCGTTTCCTGCACCATTACCAAAAACAGTATTATCAGCAGGATTCCCACTTAAACTAGCAGGTATATTTACTAAATAGCTTGACGTTCCGTCTATTAATACATCTGTTAAACCATTTAAACTAGTAGCACCACCACCTAAATTACTTGGTGCTATTCTTACATTATCCGATCCATCATATCCTACTACGAAATCTACATTAGCTGAATCGGTTTTTAATGTAAAATCTGAAAACTTTTTATTTGCCATTTTCTTTTATTTTATTTTTTTATTCTGTTACTATATATGTTACTGTTGCGCTTTCTGTTATTAAGAAATCACCATTCTCAGCTAATATCTCAAAAAGAGGAGTGGGAGTACAATCAACTAGAGCTTTATATATTTCACCCCAGCCTATTGTGTTATCACAAACACCAACACCCCACCACGTAGAGTCATATATTTTTCCGTAAGCCATTACTTACTTGTTTTGTATTCTACAGATACATTACCTGTATTTGTTTGTACCCAGTTCATATTTAAAAACTTTTTAAGTTTAACTATATTTTTACTTTTTGGTTTGTATATCACAGCACCCAACCATTAAATAGTCCGTCAGTATCTGGATAAACATCACCGCCTGTATTTTGATTATACTCTGGAAATAAACCACTATTATTACATATGTAGTCTAAAAATCTTTGAGTATAATACTCTGCTGTATTTCTTGCTTTCTGTACTAGAAAATCAACTTCATTTTTAGCAACTGTTTCAGCATTTTCGCTAGTATGCTTATATACACCACCATTTTTAATTTGATAAGCCGCATAAGGTATATACTCTGCTTGAGCGTACCATATTAACATTGGTTGTACATATTCATTAACTAATGTTAGATAATTACCACTTAAACCGCTACCTGCAATATCAGCACCTATCTTATTATATAACTTAGTTCCTAGATAATTTTGAATTTCTATTTCTTGTGCAACCTTAATAAACTGTATAAATTTATCAGTATCTACATTACCATCAATGATAGAGTTTTTTACTAAGTCCGTTCTTGTTATAAATAATACTGTTGCCATAATTACCTCTTTAAATTATCATAAGTGAATCCCATCTTATTCCAATACGCTGCGGTATATCCCTCATATGGCATATTTCTAGGCGCTATAGGTACTTTTTTAGCATTTGTTTTAGGTTTAAAACCATCTTTAATTGCTTTGTTTGTACTTACAGTATCTCCTAAACTTCTATCACCATCTTTTCTAGCATATATCTTTCTAGTCCATCTATGAAAGCATCTAGCTCCGCCTTTCCATAACCATATTGAATAAGTAGCTGCGCCACCTTTTCCAAAGCCAGGATTTACAGGTATATCACTCATAGCAGTAATATCTTCTTTACGATAAACTTTATTTGCTCTTGTCATCTTTTTACAAAAATCTCTTGATGAATCTGCTTTACCAGGTGCTTTAGTGTACATATATCTTACTAAATATGTAATATCTTCTTTCTTTTTACTTTTCCCATCTTGCTCACTCTCTTTATACGGAGTTGCTTTACCTACTCTAGCTAATTTTACTTCATTGTTTAGTTGCTCAATGTTTGCATCTAATTCATCCTCTAAATCATAGTCCACTTCGTGTTCATCAATTAAATCATAATCTTTTAATAAATCTTCTTCATTTTCTCCTAAATCTATAAACTTGTCAAGATCAGAAAGATTTGTATCTTCTTTATCCTCTGATAATTTAACTCCTGTTTCTTCTTCTCTTGTTTCTGCATCAGTTACATTAGTTAAGTCTGTAAATTCAAGCGGCTGAAGCGTTTTAAAGTATAAATGCAGAGAAATGTCATTGTAAGCAAGTATTGTATCAAAACTATTAATAAGCAATGTTTGAAATGGACGTATTACCATATTATCCATTAAGATACTTGCTGTTTTTAGTTCGTCTGCATTGCTACCAAAACCTGTATTATCTTTTACTCCAAGTAACATAGGACTTACTACTCTATGAGATACCATAATTTTTTTAGAACTTTCATCACTTAGGAACTGATATTGACTATGCGCATCACTTAATTGAACAGGATCAATAGTTGCCGCGGTACTTGGATCATCATTAAAACTGAGGATCATTTTGCCCGCATTGCTAGTCCCTGAAAATTTCTGATATATTCTTTGTTCTATCATCTCTCTTTCCTCTGGAGATGGTGTCCCATTATTCATATTAATTAACATACTTGGAGCTAGTCCATTTAGAATGTTGTTAAGGTGATAATTAGATATTTCTTGTTCAAGCTCTGCATACTGAGTTCCTCCCTCATAATCTGGCGGACTATAATATTTATAACCTGCTCTATAAGGCTTTACATATAGTATCTCTAGTCCTTCGTTTGACATTCCAAAAGCAGGTATTCTTTTTAGTTTATTACCTCTACGATATTTAGCCCAATCATTAAAATAAAAATATGCAGGTATTTCTCCTTTATCATTGCATTTTTCTGCTCTTAAAGTTTCTACAGGAATATGCTCTAGCTTTACAATTCTACTTCTATCTTTAGAATAAATAACTTGTATTGCACATTGTCCCATTAACTTTAAATCAGAACATAATCTTCTAACCACCTCATCTTTAAATAAAGTAATCATCATTGCATATTCTTCTGGTTTTCTGTTAGAATCAGTAGCATCTAAGCCTTTTCCGTAAATCATTTCAGAAATACCATTTATAATAGCCATATTAGTCGGTGAGCCATTATATCTGTCAATTAGGTATTGAAAATAATTATTGTCTGCACCAAATTCTACCCAATCAGCTCCAGCTTTCTCTTTTACTTGTGGAGAAGTATAGGTGCTTAAATTAACAATACTTAATTCTGTTTTATTTTTCATATTATAATATAATCATTATCATAAGCATCTGTACCAGTTGGAACTGTATAAGCTCCGTCATTTACTGAATAATAATCATTGTTAGATTGATTAATAGTTTGATCAGTACAGAATATCTTATCTTTATAAATAACACTTGATCCCTGTTTAACTGTTAAGTCATAAAATCTACCTTCTACTAATACAGGGCTTAATGCTTTAGAGATTACTAAGTAATTCTTGTCTGTTGTTGTACTAATAGATGAGTAGGTTGTAGAGACGTTTGTTGAATCGTCTCTTAAAATCATACTTACTGTACCAGCATAACTTCTTGGAATTATTTTCATAGTTTGAGCCGAAGCAGATGTAGTCAAGTGTATCATACTTATATAACGTACAATATTTAAATTTTGTGTAAGAAAAAAGGGTAACACTCCTGCTACCCCTTATAAAGAAAATTACTCATTATAAATATAGAAAAAATATTTAAATAAAAAAAGGTAGTAATTAAACTACCTCTTTCTACTAAACAAAAACTATATTCAATTATGAAAACTTATAAAGTTTAAATAAAGATATAAAAAAAAGGGATATGATTTACATACCCCTTAATTTTTTTTGATACAAAGTAAACCCTATTAGTTAGGAGTTATTTTCGAACCTTGAGAAGCACCTGTTACAACTGTTGAAACTGTAAAGTCTGGTGCAGCCATTTCTGTAGCTACAAACGTCAATGAGTAACCATTTAAGTCGCCCATTGCTGCTCCATTAGAAAATGTTCCTGAAGTTAGCTCACAACCATTAACCTTACCCATTAAATAGTAAGAGCTACCTGCTTCGCCACTATAAGCCTCAACCCAAATATGTGGACGTGCAATAGCAAGAAGTCTTATCTCTTCTTGAGTGTGTCTGTCTTGGAAAGTGAAGTTTAAAGTTAAAGTACTTTCATAAAATGTAGTACCATTTTCTCTAGAACTTGTTACTGTGGTTTCCATCGTAGAGTTGCCTTTGAGATCAAACTGATATAAAGTAGGGCTACCTGCAATAGATGCTATTTCAAAATCTGTAATAGTAATTGCACCTAAAGTACCGAAATCTGCAAAGTAAACTGACTTTAAGCCACCTACTCCTGATTTACAAGGTATATTTCTACCTTTTGTTAATAAACAAGCCATATCGATTATATTTTTTATTTTAACTTATTGATAATCAACAAGTTAGGTTAATATTAAAAAAGGGTAGCCTTAACTACCCCTTTTGGATTAGTTTTTAAGAATAGTAAACAATATCTGCTCCTACTCCGATTTGACAGCCCGCGGTATAACGCATAATAACTCTACAATTATTACTGCCATCTTTGTCAGCCATATCAATAAATCTTACTTCATTAATATCTGAAGTTAAGCCAGTTCCGAAGAAAAGGTTGCTCTTATAAGTAAGAAGCATTTTGTTGTTACCCATTCCGTTACAAACAAATACTGGAATACCTTCAAAAGTTAAAAGCGCTCCATTAGAGTACCAAGTAGTACCTTGATCGTTGATACCTGCTGCACCTAAACCTGATGTTCCAAAACCACCTAAAGCTCTAATATAAGCTCTAGCTACATTTGTTGAAACATAAAGAGTTAAGTCTGATTTCTGTAAAGTTGCTTTATTAGCAGCATCTACTACAGCTCCCATTTGTGCAATTACATTTGCAGAATCAACAGCTACTGCTGTAACATCTACTACATCACCATCTGCTAAAGCTAAGTTTTGAAAACCATCAAAGTCATCAGCACCTGCAGCACCAGCCCAGATAGAAGTTTCTAAAGCGTCTGCTACTTGAGCAGCAACTCTTGAGATTACATACTCCTCGAAAGAAGCAGGAATTTCAGCAAAAGCTGAGAAGCCCATTTCAATCGCCTGCCATTCGTCTCTCAATTCTTTTTTACAAAGTTGAGCGTTAGCTTGTAATTCTTTTGTTTCTAATACTTTTTCTGTTAGAGTTAATGAAGTCGTTGTTGCATCAAAATCACAAGATGCTCCTTTTACTACATTTGCCCAAGCACCTACCTGAATTACAGATTTGTACTTTACGTTAGGCATAATTGTTACTGCACCAGCATCTAAAGTTGATGCGCTAAGCAATGCACTGCCTATAATTTTACCACTAAATTCACCAGCGTAACTTCCAGCGGTATAAGTTGGATTTGCCATTTTTAATTAATTTTAGTTATTATACATTTTATTTAACACTCTATCCAAAGATGTTTGCTTTCTGTTTTGTGCATACCTTAGATTGAATTTCTTATTGTCCACTTCTGGACTGTGAGTAATAGGATCAGCAGCAGGTGTTTCTGATAACTGTTGCTTTACTTCTTGCTCAATTTTTTCAAAATCTTCTTTTTCTCCCATCCTAGATTTTAAATCTGCGATAGCATCTTCAAGATTTTTAATTCTTTTTTCCATACCCTTCCAGTCGTAAACTGCTGCTTCCTCATCCATTTCTTCTTTCTTTTCATCTTCTTTTTGTGGTACGTCATCAGAAACAATTCTGTAGTCAGCTATAATACCTTCTTCTTCAACTACAAGAAGTTTACCATCTTCCATAACGTATTCTCCGACTGGCATAGCTACTTTTTCATCATCTGTTATGATAAAAATTTCATCACCTTTTTCAAATGAACTTGATTCTACTAGTGTTCCGTTTTCAAGTTTAGCTTGTGCTAACTCTACTTTTACTTCCTCTGTAACTTCTTCTTGAAGTTCTACTGGAGTTTCTTCTATTGTTTCTTCTCCTAAGAAAGTTTTGATATTTTTTAAGATTTCTGTTGCTTTCATATTACTATAACGATTATTAATTTATATTTGTATTTTTGGTTTTTTTATTTTTAATTATGGTGTTTTTGTTATGTTGCCTATACCTTGCGCTCTTATGCTACCATCACAACATTTAACAGAATAGGTATTATCTTCACATAAACATCCTCTTCTACCACCTCTTGGACTAGCTTTTGCTGGTATTATTACTTTTCTCATTTTTATTGTTTTTTATTTTTCTTAGGACATAAACCTTTTTGGCAATATCCTAAACAAACTTTTTTAAAAGTTATCCATTGAATAAATAAACATATTTTTTTCATCTTCCTTGTCCTTTATATTTTTTTTTATATCCTGTTTTACCTGCACTCGCATTTTTGCTATGAGGGTGCGATTTACGTTTTGGTTTTACATATTTCCTAACAACATTTCTAGCCATTATGGTTTTTTAGGATGTCCTTTTGGCAATAAGTCAAAGTCTCCTGTATATTTTTTGTTTTGTGGACGTCCATTTTTAACTAAATATAAAAAAGCGTTTACTCTTGCAAAACTCCATTGTGAAGCACTTTTTACTCTTGGACTTCTTGAAACATTAAAAGCTCCCAAACCTCTTTGAAATACTGCCTTTAACATTCCTACATTTACACCATACCCTAATTTCTTTTTGTATCTCTCGTTAAACTCATCTGACTTTTTTTTTAAACTAGCTTCATCTTTTTTAGATACTTTAGCACCTCTTGTTGTTGAGGCATCTCCTTTTGCTGTACCCTTACCTTTTGGGTTTGGATTTGGTGTATCTGACTTTGGTGCTTTAGGAGATTCCTTAATTCCCCCTCTTTTGCCTACCTCTGCCATCTTTACACATTTACCATATACTTTTTTAAAACCCTTAGGGCATTTATTCATATCTTCTTTGATGTGAACCTCGCAAGGCATATACCAAGTCTTACCCTCGTATTCGTGAGTATGAAAACCCTCGCATCCTATGTTCTTTGCCATTTCTTCGGCTTTCTCTTGTGTTGAGTAAGCTAATCTATCATCTATAATTGCAAAATCTTCATTGACAATCATAGAAGCTAATTCTATTTCTCCTAATTCTTTTAATTTAGATTTTGCCCATCTTAAACCTGCTTTACCACCCCACAACAAATAAGATATAGTGCCACAAGCCTCTTTGTCTGATTCATTATAATATTCCTGCGCTCTACTTAAATAAGAGTACATTCTCTTTATAGTTTCTTTAGAGATTGGTTTACCTTGTGATAGTTGTTTAGCTCTTATCTTGCCAACTTGAGTAGCGCACTTATTCTTTACTTTCTCATTTAAATCTATACCTCTTTTAGCATTATTCTTAAGCGCTTGAGGATAATCACTATAAGACTCAAACTCTCTTCTTTCACCTTCTTTAAGTCTAGCATCTTTTTTTACAATTGATCTAATTACAGAAAGCATTTCTGCTGCCTCTTCTTCTTCAAAGTCATTTATTGGTTCTTGTGGACGTTCTGCTTTATCAGCAAAATAACCCTCTATACTAAATCCTTTAACTTTTCCTGTTTTTACATATTCATCCCAAACTTCATCAGAGTTTACTTTTACTGCTCCCATCCAAGTACCTACTGGTACATCTAAACCATATTTTCTAGATTTATCGTGTACTTCATCTTCTACTAACCAAGATTCTACTAATGTTAGCCCTTTTAAAGAGTACTGATGTTCTAAAGTAGTATTATTTTGATTACCATTCATTAAATAAAGCTGAGATGCTTTTTCTATTGTTTTTTTAGAGAAATATATATAATATTCTTCTTCACCACTTTTTCTATATATTGGTTTATTAGGTACAAGTAAAGCACCCATTAAAATTCGCTTTTCGTTAGATATTTCTGCTAATTTAACTTCTTGAGATTTTAAAGCTATAAAGTCCTCTTCAATTGCTGGAGATTCAACAAGTGAAATAGCTTCTATTCCTGAAAATACATTATCTCCTAAAATAAGTTCTATAATCTTCATATTATTATAACGTTTAATTTATTTTTTTTGCTTATCCTATACTTGCACTTGTAATTATGTTTCTGTCTAATTCTTGAGCTGTTGTTACATCTCCACTTACAACAAATGCTTGTACTGGAGGTTGCTGTCCAAATGCTTGAGCTATTTGATTTATTCCTGAACCACCAGCTAATCCCAGTTGAGGAGTAACCGATTCTCCGCCACTTACGTCAGATATGGTAGGTGTACTAATGTTTTCAAGTGAAGCTCCACCTCCACCCCCAGCTCCTAAACCTGTTGCAACTTGTTTAGTTTTACCTCTAGCTGCTTTTACCGCTGACATTACTGTAGCTGCGGTAGATAGAGCTGTTAAAATAAAAGGTATATTAAAGGGAGGCGGTGCTACGTTAGCTGCTTTTGCTATTGATGCTGTAGTTTCTACTGCTGCCTCAGATGCTGTTAGTGATACATTACCTAGGGCTGCTGTGGCATTTACAACATTAGCTTTAAAATTCATTATTGCTTCTTTTGCTAGTAAAACCTGTTTAGCTAAAAGTAAAGCCCTGCCTAATCTAGTTTCTGATCCTGCTAATTCAACTGCAAATCTAAACGTTTCTTCTTTTTGTTTTCTTCTTTCTGCTTCTATTTTTGCTTCAGCATCTGCCTGTTCTTTTTGATCAGCTAATTCTTTATCCCTTTTCTCTTGTTTCTTTTTATCATCTTCAGCATCAAACTCAGCTTGTTTATCCAGCTTAGCCTGTCTTTGTGCATTTTCAAGCTCATCAGTAGCTAAATTATTTTCTATAGCTTTATCTATTAACTCTTGATAATGCTCATCTATTTTTTGTAATTCTAAAGCTCTTTTATCTTCCTCAGAAACAGCCTCTGCTTCTCTAATACTTTTCTTTAGTGCAGCTAGTTCATTTTCATCCGCTATTTCTTCTGCTTTAGCTTCTCGTCTATTAGTAGTTAACTCTGCATTTAAAGTTTTTTGTTTCTTTAATCTTCCAGCTTCGAGTTCAATTAATACAGCTTTAAGTCTTGCTTCTTCATCTAAATCTTCTTTAGTTGATTGTGATAATTTGTTTTCATCTCTTTTTGCCTCAAACCTTAACCTAGCTGCATCTATTTCTTTAAGTGTTATTTCTTCTTCTATTTTACCAGCCTCTACTAAGAAATCAATTCTTTCTTGTGCGGTGAAATTTTCTTTGTCTGCAGCCTTTTCTCTTAGCTCATTAAATTTTCGTGTTGCCTCAGCTCTTTCTACAATTAAATCTCTTTCTAATTTATCAGCTTTAGCTCTTTTGTCAGATAATTCGCCAGCAACTTTTATTTCTTTAGCTGTCTCTTCTCCAAAGTTTTTTATACCCTCTGTAACTTCGTTTAATGCTTCTCCTGCTGCCTTAAAGTTTCCTGTAAACACATTAAACATTACATTACCAAAATCACTAACAATATCTATTACGTTGCCAGTAACAACTCCTATTTGTGTCATTAATTTAGCAAACTTGTTTTGTCCCTCTTCTGAGTTTTGGAACATTGTAACTAGAGAACCTAGAGCAATAACTAAAGCACCAATACCAGTAGCTAAGATCGCTACTCTTAATGATTTAAAACTTTTAATAACATTTCCTAGAGTACCTCTAAGATTTTTAAATTTAGTAACAGCTCCGCCTGTAGTAGTGTCTAATATGTTACCTAATTCTTGTTGAGACTCTGAAGTTTTATCTACTTGCTTTTCTAACTTAGAATACTCTTTTTGCATTTCATCTAAGTTCTTGACAGCTTCTTTGTATCTTAACTCAAAATCTATATAGACTTTCTTTGCCATAACTCTTGTTTTATTTGTTTATAACCTTCTTTAATAGTCTCTGGCATTTTGTATTTGCCTTGTGCTATTCTTATATTTTCTGTTTCGCCTTTTAAATAAGGCAATAATTCTATTATATTTCTTATCATTATGTCAGTACGCTATTTGTATATGTTGCTGTTTTAACTATTAATTCTAATTCTGCTTTGCCTGTTGCTAAATTCATATTAATACTATTTATATAATATTGTTCTCCGTTAATTTGCATAATATCATTAAGCTCATAGTTTAACATAAAACTTATTGGCAATTGAGCAGATAATTTTATAATTCTACCATTTTCTTGAAATGTCTGTATAATATATTGCTCATAAAATCTTTTAAATAAACTATTCTCATTTATATCTCTGTTAAATTCGCTATACTCTGCGTTAAAGTTCAAAGTATGATTTTCATCTACAGATACATTTGATGGCGCATTATATGTTGTCTGCGAAACAAAAAGAGGATAACTACTTGCATCAGTTAGTCTGTTAAAAAATATAAATGGTTTTCCTAAAGCAGTTTTACTGTCTGCATCTACCCACCAACCTAAAATATTATTAGTAATAGCACCTGAATTAGTTACTAAATTTATTAATACACTTCTTTCAAAAGGTAAATTTTGATTAAACTCTTGTCCATCATATTTCTCAGGCGCTTGATATTTTAAATCTCCAAATACTTGTGCAAATTTATCTATGAACCTTAAACTAGTTTGAGTAACAGGAGGTGAGTATTTAAAGTTAATTCTACTATAAGGAACAGGACGATTTATGTTAGATCGTGATATATCTATATATTCAGTAATATCAGTAACAACACCCTTAGTCATATAGTCATCAAAGGTTTCTACATAAATAGTACTGCTGTCAACTTTAGTATAAGCAACTAAATTAAACATCTTAAATAAACCAGCTAAAAAGTCAATTATTTTCATTTTAGGTAAATAGTCTTGTATAAAAACACCAAAGCCTAAAACTATTGTACTTGCATTTCCGTAAAAGTGATTTGTAGTAACTCCACCTACTGTTTTATCTATTTGCATACCAACATTACCACAAGCATTTAATGAAGCAAATGTTTGTCCTGTTTGACAATTAATTCTTATTTCAGGTTTATATGTTCTTGAACTTAATGTACCACTTGTTAAATCAGTTAGAATTACTGTTACTGTTGAGGATGAATTAAATGCTATATTTTCTTTGTAGTATAGTATTTCGTTTGTTGTTATGTCTCTGACTATAATTTCACCTGTATTCGTTGTGATACTTGGTGCTAACCTAATTCTTATTGTATATGATTCCCCTTCATTTACAGTTAAGTTATCTCCTGATAAAACATCTGCGCTACCGCAAGTAGGATAAAGAGAAGTATATGTTGAAAGTTTATATTTTATATTTCTAGTTGTTTGATCTACGCCATATTGTGTTGGAGTAGCTCCTTCAGCACTTGATGGAGTTTTTTCCCTATGTAACCATAAATAAAGCTCATCAAACATCTCACTCCCAAAAAAAGTTTTTATATCAGTTGTTGCGCCTTCTTGCACTATAGGATTTCCACTTTCGTCTAAAGCTATTGA